>JAEIGA010000571.1_pt1 | contig 54206 bp, 55 predicted proteins | sample 9270691 | NCBI WGS metagenome assembly JAEIGA01 (sample SAMN17057246, study PRJNA624740) | gut metagenome | biome: biome; isolation source: fecal sample | host: Bos grunniens | place: China: Xizang | collected 2019 | reverse complement strand
GGTTATAGATATTGTGCCACCTCAGAACAGGTTAACAATTCGTCTTTGTATGTAATCGACCCAGACGGACTTGATTATTTTAAAGAACATTACACAGGCAGCAAAAGGATTTGTGCTATTTACATAGACTGCCCTTGGTATACTCGGCTACATAGAATGCTAAAGCGAGGAGATAGTCTTAAAAAAGCGTTTAAAAGAATAGTTCTCGACGCTAAAGTATTTGCCAATTGCGAGGAAAAAGTTGATTTTATTATAGAAAATAAAAACAAGACAAAGGCAATAAATACATTGAGATGCATTATATCTGAACTTGAAACTTACGGTGAATAAAATGAAGATTTTACTTGATTTTGACGAAGTGATAAATACAATGACATATCGTTGGGTATATACTCTAAATTGCGTATATGGTACTTCTGTAAACTTTGAAGATGTTAATGAGTGGGATATGTGTAAAGCATTTCCTACTCTGTCGGAAGATGAAGTTTATAACCCATTGCACCTTCAGGCATTTTGGAACGGCGTTGAGGTGATGCCGGGAGCAAAAGAGGGAATACAAAAACTGTTGTCTGAAGGTCACGAAATATACATAGTTGGGTCTGCCCATCCAGATACAATTAAGTGGAAAGCTGAGTGGCTGCAAAGAGAATTACCCGAAATTCCTTGGTCTCATGTTGTTATAGCAAATAACAAGTCTCTTGTCAAAGGTGATGTTCTTATAGATGACGGGCTTCATAATTTGTATAATGGAAGTTATAAAAAAGTATTATTTGATAAGCCTTGGAATAGAAAAGTGGATGACAGCAAATTAACAGATATAATTCATAGAGTTTATAATTGGGACGAAATAATACAATTAATAGATAAATTTAATAAGGTAGGATAAATTTAATAGTGACTCAAAACATTGGTAATTATGATTGTCCTGTAATGTATACGACAAAAGACTTACAGGAAATTTTAAAATGTGGGAGTAGAACGATTTATAACCTTGTGCATTCAAAAACATTTCCAAGTATTAAGATTGGAAGAAAGTATTTTGTAGAAAAAAATGCACTGGAAAATTGGCTTAATAAATCGAAAGGAAAAGCAATTAATTTTTAGTTATTATAGTCAAATTATAGTCAAATTGATAATCGAAGGCTCAAAAATGACGGTATAATGCGGAAAAATTGCTAAAACATATTAGGTCTCCAAAACCGTTTGTGAGGGTTCGAGTCCTTCTACCCCTGCCAACAAAAAGACCACATTTGTCTACCGGACAAATGTGGTCTTTTTTAATGATGTTTGCCTTTGCCAAATGATGTCGTTTCACTAATGATGACGGCTACGCCCAATGATGTCGCTTCGCTAATAATTTGTGGCAAACATAGGATTATTGCGAATGAAATGAGCAACATCATTATGCGAAGCATAACATCATATCGCAGTAGGCGATGCATCATTGAAAACCCATAAGTTTTATGATATAATAACTAAAAAAGGAGGCGATTTTTATGAAGGAAAATAAGCTTGTTGAACTTTCTATGGGATTTTCTGTGGATATCATAAACCTTGTTAAACATCTGAAATCAAGTCACGAATCTATTATTTCCAACCAAATCGGCAGAAGTGGCACGAGCATCGGTGCAAATATCCACGAAGCACAGTACGCACAGGGTAAGAAGGATTTCATTTCTAAACTCGAAATCGCCTTAAAGGAGGCAAGTGAAACAGGATATTGGCTTGAATTGTTGCGCAGAACAAATTATATTGACGAACAATCATATAAATCCCTCTCTGCAAAGTGTACATCTTTGCGAGTAATGCTGATCGCTTCCTGCCACACCGCAAAGGAGAATGCGAAATGATAAATATTGAGAATTGGATGGACGCCTTTATCGTCAAGCTAAACGACACCTTTGCAAATCGTATTTGGTTTGTTGGCCTGCAGGGCAGCTACGGTCGCGGAGAAGCAACGGAAACAAGCGACATTGATATTGTTGTCATTTTGGATGAATTGTCTGTTGAAGATATCGAATCTTATAACGCGATGTTGGATACCCTTACTAAGCGAGAACTGATTTGTGGTTTCCTTTCAGGTAAGGAGGAGCTTTTGAACTGGGAACCGTCCGACCTGTTCCAATTTTGTTATGATACCACGCCAATCAAAGGGAGTCTTGACGAGGTGTTAACACTTGTTGACGAAACTGCTGTGGATCAAGCCATAAAAATCGGCACCTGCAACATATACCATGGATGCGTACACAATATACTCCACGAAAAAAGCGAGGAGATTTTGCAAGGACTCTATAAGTCTGCTATCTTTGTGGTGCAGGCAATCGCTTATAAGCAGACGGGGCAATATATCAAACAGCAAAAAGTCTTGCTCCCTATCGTTTCGTCCGACGAACAATCCGTTATGGAAACATTTATGAAATACAAGAATGGCCTGACAGTCGATTTTGAAAAAGCCTCAGAAGATTTATTTGCGTGGTCGAAAAAGTGGATCATTAAACACGAATGATATAGTGTACTTTAAGCGTTTCTTCCCTTTTTTGCAGTGGCTGATTTGTACTTTTACGACTTCTCTTACAAAAAAACCGACTTGTTTTCACAAGTCGGTTTTTTGACTATTTCAGTTATAATATCTGTTTTGTGGTACAAATGCCATAAGCAGCAGTAGCAGAAAATAGGGTAAATCAAGAAACGCTTCATTCAGTATATTTTTTGCAAACTCGAAAATCACAAGGAACGGATACTGTGCTGTTTCCATTTTTAGTATCATTTTAACGGTTTCGAGGATTACTGTTACAGGGAAACAGGCAACAAGCAGTCGCATACAAACAAAGGGATAGTTTTTAGAATATGCCCTTTTTGTATGAAAAAGTTTTCCAATGAATAGTAAAATAAGAAACAGTGAAAAGAGCAGACTTTCAATGGCTTTTGAAAAATAAGATACAATTTCATAGTCAGTATAATCAACGTAATCTATCAGGTGATGTATGCTGATAAAAGCAGTATAAAGCTTTACAAACAATAAAACAAAGTCGGGTAATAATAAATAGTGATACTTCACCTTAAGAGCTAAAAGAACCGATACCGACAGATAAACAAGGATACATATTATATCAATGGGAGAAAAGGATAGAGTGAAAATCAAATTGCCGGAATTGTAGAGGGCTGTAGCACCTGACAGAGCTTTTTCAATCACAAGGGATAAAAACATAATAAAGGTTGCGACCCGTAAATCATGCTGATGCTTTGTATTATGAAAATAAATAATGCTCCGTTTTGCTCTCATAAAACACCTACTGAACTAATTTTTATATATTTTACCATATATTTCTTTGTAAAGCAATGTTAAGGAATAAAAAAAACGGAAAAATGCGAATTAATTTCCTTGTTATAGGTTTAATTATGTGATAATATATATTTAGAAAAATATGGAGTTGTAATATGTCTAAAAGAAATGTTTATGTTCTGATACAGCCCAGTGAAAAAGAATTTTTCTGGATTACTAATATAATAAACGGTATGAAGAAGATGGCAGCCCGTCAAGAGTATGATTTACATCTTATCGATTTAAAATACCTTGATAAGCTTGAAAAGGGAGTGCCACTGCTTATTGTCGGTTATACATACCGTTGGGTAAGAAATTCTGTTGAAGAGTCATCTAAAACAGGACTTAATCCTATTGTTGTTGGAGCCTGTCTGCACCCCGAACTAAAGGAAAAGTGTAACGGCATAGAGTTTGAACTTTCTGATGTTGTTAAGTCGGTTTTTTCCTACCTTACAGTTGCAGGATGTAAAAAAATTGCATTGCTTGGTGTTAACCGCAGCTCTATTGCTGACAGGGTTAAGGAGCAGACCATTATTTCCCTCAATAACGAAAGTTCACGGGTTTTTGTTTGCAATGACACTCTTGCCCTTTGTGTTGACGATTTTATTGAAAGCTATGAAAAAGAGCATTTTGACGGAGTTCTTTGTGTAAACGATACTGTGGCGATTTATCTTATTAACCTTTTAAAAACAAGAGGTATACGTGTTCCTGAGGATATTAAGGTTGCGGGAATCGGGAATTCCAATCTCGGTCAGCGTCACGGTGTGCCTATCACTTCGGTTAATTTTGATTATTTTGAAATGGGTAAGCAGGCTATAAGACTCTGGCGTTATGTCAGACGTAATGAGGGAGAAATGCGTGTTACGGTTTCTCTGCCTTGCGAACTTATTATAAGAGGCTCCACAGGACATATTGAAAACTGTGATGAGGACGGCTTTCAGGACACCAGCGAAACCGGAAATGAAGCTTATTATTACGACCCTGATGTACAGAGTATTATCCGTGCTGAAGCCTTTTTAGGTGAATGTGACGAGCTTGATAAGGAAATTTTGTACTGTATTATAAATAATGATACCTATGGAGAAATGGCTGATAAGCTTAAGCTTACCGACCGAGCCATTAAATACAGGGTAGCTAAAATGATAAAAAAATTCGGTGCTGAGGACAGGGAAGAAATAGCGAAAAATATGAAAAATCTTCTCGGTACTGAAGATTAATAAAGGAGAATATATAATATGTTAAGATTTGAAAAGTACATTATCAGAAGTGCTAACACAGGCGTAGAAAATCCGTTGCCGGATATTAAAAATGTATCTTATATCCATGCCGGATTTGATGTTACCGACAAGCTGACCGATGAAGAAAAGGCAGGTCTTGGTAAGGGTAAAATCAACACTCTTTTGCCTTATACAAATCAGGATAACTATGACAGACAGAGAAATGACAGAGCTTTTAATGCCGCTATTCTTGAAAACAAGTATATAAAGGCTGTTTTTCTTCCCGAGCTTGGAGGACGTCTTTGGTCTCTTGAGGATAAGACAACCGGTAAAGAGGTTCTTTATAAAAACTGTGTATACCAGCCATGCAACCTTGCTCTTAGAAATGCTTGGTTCTCCGGTGGTGTTGAATTTAATGTAGGTATAAAGGGACATAACCCATTAACCTGTGCTTCTCTTTTTGCTAAGAAAATTACATACAAGGGCGGAGAAGAAGTTCTCTGTATGTATGAATACGAGCGTAAGAGAGAGGTTGTTTACTCTATTAACGCTTATCTTCCTGAGGATAGCAAGGTTCTCTACATAAAGAACAGAATTGAAAATACAAGCAATGACGACAAGTATATGTATTGGTGGTCCAATATTGCTGTTACTGAGGAAAAGGGAATTAGAGTTATCGTTCCTACCGATGAGTCTTTCCTTTGCTTCTATGATGAGGGAAGATATCTTCTTGATAAGGTTGAGCTTCCAAACTGTCTTGGTGTTGAGGCTACCTATCCTGAAAATCATAATCGTTGCTTCGACTTCTTCTACAAGATTCCAAAAGCAGAGAATAAGTGGATAGCTTCCGCAAATGCAGATGGTAGCGGTCTTCTTCACTTCTCTACAAGTGAGTTTATAGGTAGAAAGATGTTCCTTTGGGGACAGGCAAACGGCGGTAGAAACTGGAATAGTTGGCTTACCGAGGATGACCGTCCTTATATTGAAATTCAGGCAGGTCTTGCTCATACTCAGCTTGAACACATTCCTATGAAAGCAAATGATACCTGGCAGTTTATTGAGGCTTATACTCCTCTTAACTGTGCACCCGAGGATGTACACAACGAGGATTGGCATAAGGCTCAGAATGCTGTTAAAGCTCAGCTTTCTTCTCTTGTTGATACCGAAAATCTTGATAATTATATGTATGACCTTTTCCCCGATGGTGAAATTGTTAAGGAAGAACAGCTCTGGACAGGTTCAGGTTGGGGCGAAATTGAAAACAAGATTAGAGAAATCAAGAAAGAAGCTCCTATCAGTGCTTTTATAAACAATTGGGCTAATACCGATTGCGAACAGGCACCTTGGAAATACCTTCTCGAAAACGGCGAATTCCCTGCATACGATGTTAATACTCGTCCTCATTCATACGTTTCAAATTCTTTCTGGAGAGACCTACTTATTAAGGCCGCCCAGGAGGGAAGTGAGGAACAGCGTTGGTATGCTTATATGCAGCTTGGTGTTCATTACTATATCGCTGAGGAAGTTGACAATGCTGAAGCTGCTTTCAGAAAGAGTATTGAAGCAAAGGCAAACGCTTGGTCGCTCAGAAACCTTGGTATGCTTCTTTACAAAGAGAAAGACCGTCTTAGTGAGGGTATTGAATATATGCTCAAGGCTGTTGATATGTATAAGGAATTCAAGGGACTTTATGTTGAACTTGCTCAGATGCTTCAGGCTGCAGGCAGATATCAGGAGTGGCTTGATATTTTCGATACTATGAATGATGTCTTAAAGCAGGACGGACGACTCAATCTCTTGAAAATTGTTTCCCTTATTAATGTTGGCAGACTTGATGAGGCTGCTGCTCAGCTTACTCCTGATTTCAAGATGGCAGACATTAAGGAAGGTGAGCTTTCTGTATCTCAGATTTGGTTTGACCTTTACACTCTTATTATTAAGCGTGATACAGGCATTACCGATGAAGAGGAAGTTAAGAAGATTCTTCTCGAAAAATATCCTCTGCCTAAGTCTCTTGATTTCCGTATGCACGGATAATTTATTATTTGATTCAAAAAAAGACCGCATCTGCGGTCTTTTTTATGTTTTTTCATAAATTTTATTTATTTGCTTTGCATATTGTCGAGGTGTGGTGTTCATTCGTCTTTTAAATACAAAGCTGAAATAACTTTGTGAAGAAAAACCACATTCAAAGGCAATATCGGTAAGGGATAACTGTGTGGTGATAAGTAAATTTACTGCTTTTTTTATCCGTTGTTCTTCAACATATTCCCTGAGAGTTGAACCTACTGCAACCTTGAAAATATTATGAAAATGCACCTGACTTAAATTGAAATGGAAGGATATTGCCTCAAGACTTAAATCCTCTGTAAGATTTTCTTTTATGTATTTTACGGCGTTTTCAATTACTGTGTAATTACTGCTTATATTTTGTTTGTTCAAATGTTTTTTTGCATCTCTGCTAAGATTATATATAAGCTCTAAGACAAGGCTTTGAAGAATTATTTCGTCATTTTCGTAATGGGTGCCGTAATACTTTTCCATTTTAGTAAAAATATCGTTATATTTTTTTCGGTTTGTTGTTTCAATAAAATCGGGTAAAGAGATTAATGTATCATAAAGTGTACCGCTTTTAACTATAAAATGTATAAAATGGCATTTATATGGAAAAAAGGTATAACGAGTCTGGGATGGTTTTGCACAAATTATGATATTATCTTTGATTTGAGTGCAATGATTATCAATATAAGAAATACCTGTATTATCTATGGGAAGCTCAATTTCAAACATTGTAGCTTTTCTTTTTTTGCTTATTTTGGTATTTTTTCTTGTGAGAAATGAATTGAATATTCCTACCGATACAATTTCGGGTAAAAGCATAATATCACCTGTAATAAGATTTCTAACAAATTTGCAAATATTTTGATATAAATACACTAAAAAATATAATACAATGTAAATGAAAATATGTCAATAAGGAGTGTTGCTTATGACTTTTGATATTAGAAACTTTGGTGCTGTGGGTGACGGTGTTTTTATGAATACCGATTGTCTGCAAAAAGCAATTGATGAATGTTCAAAAAACGGCGGCGGAAGGGTACTTGTTGCAGACGGTGTTTATAAAACAGGCTCTATAATTTTAAAGAGCAATGTAGAATTACATATTTCGGCTACAGGTATAATTTTAGGTTCTGATAAATGTGAGGATTATCCCGAAAAGGAAAATCTTAAGCATGTTATAAGTGATAATCTTCCACGCTACAGAAATGCTTGTCTGATTTTTGCTGAGGAAGAGGAAAATATCTCTATTACCGGTATGGGTAAAATTGACTGTAACGGTACAAGCTTTGTAGTAAAAAAAGAGGGAGATTTTAAAGGTTGGCACTATAATCGTATAGATGCACCAACACCCCCAAGAGTTGTTTTCTTTACGGGCTGTAAAAATATAAGAGTAACCGATATAACTATGGTTAATCAGCCTGCAGGCTGGTCTTACTGGATTCACGACTGTGATTATGTAAACTTTGATAGATGCAATATTTATGCCGAAGTAAGATACCCCAACAACGACGGTATTCATATTAACTCCAGCCGTAATGTAACTATTAGTAACTGTAATATCGAATGTGGCGACGATTGTATTATTGTCAGAGCTAATAACCGTTCTTTAGCCGAAAATAAGATATGCGAAAAGGTTAGTGTAACCAACTGTAATCTGACAAGCTGGTCGGGTGGGATAAGGATTGGCTGGACAAGTGACGGAATTATACGAAACTGTACCTTCTCTAATCTTGTAATGACCGATACCACGGTAGGTATTCACATTTTTCTTCCTGAGGCTAAATGGTGTACAACGGGGGATTATGGCAGAGAATTGACGCTTATTGAAAACCTTTCCTTTAATAATATTATTATGGATGGAATATATGCCCGTCCCGTAAGTGTAATCATACTTCAAAGCGACGAAAGATGTAAGGCTATAAGAAACTTGTATTTCAGCAATATAAAATCCCGTGGACTTGAATTCCCATTGCTTCTCGGTAAAAAGGACTGTAAGCTTCAAAACATTTACTTTACCGATTGCGTTTTTGAAAAGGTTAGTGACAGTGAACTGCCTGATTACGAGCGACACGGTGCAGCAGAGTCAGGAAGAAGAAAGAATGACCAGATGGTTAAATATGCAGAAAACGTTGTGTTTAATAACACTTCGTTTATAGACAAAGGAGAGTAAAAAAATGAAGGTTACCGACATAAAAACCTTTGCTGTGGATTGCTTTAGAACAAACTGGGTTTTTGTAAAGGTCTATACCGATGAGGGTATTGATGGCGTTGGTGAAGCAACACTTGAGTATAAGGAAAAATCCCTTATTGGTGCCGTTGAACATATTAAAGAATATCTTGTTGGACAAAACCCCCTTGATATTGAAAAGCATTGGCACGCCATATACAGAGATGCTTATTGGCGGGGTGGAGCTGTTCTTATGAGTGCTCTTTCTGCTGTTGAAATGGCACTTTGGGATATTTTGGGAAAACACCTAAATGTACCTGTTTATCAGCTTCTTGGCGGTAAGGTTAACGATAAGGTTCGTATTTATGTTAACGGCTGGTTTGCAGGGGCAAAAGAACCGGAGGAATTTGGCGAAAAGGCAAAGATTGCCGTACAGAGAGGCATAACCGCTATGAAGTGGGACCCCTTTGGTAAGAATTATCTTAATATTTCTAATGCCGAGCTTGATAAGGCACTCAGATGTGTTTCGGCAGTAAGAGAGGCTGTGGGAGATAAGGTTGATTTGCTTATTGAGGGTCACGGAAGATTTAATATACCTACAGGTATAAAAATAGCAAAGGAACTTGAACAGTTTAAACCTATGCTGTTTGAAGAGCCTGTTCCACCCGATAATCTTGATGCACTTAAAGCGGTTAAGGATAAATCTCCCGTTGCTATTTCTGCAGGAGAAAGACTTTATACACGTTGGGATTACAAGAAGATGTTCGACCTTATGGCAGCAGATTATATTCAGCCTGATATTTCCCATGCAGGTGGTATTATGGAACTTAAAAAAATTGCTGCCGAGGCAGAATGCAGATATATACCCTTTGCTCCTCATAATCCGTCAGGTCCCGTTGCTAATGCGGCTACATTACAGCTTGCCGCAACCTGTCCTAATTTTGAAATCCTTGAAATTATGTACAGCGATGTCACTTGGCGTAAAGATGTAACTAATGAGAAGCTTGAATATAGCGATGGCTATATGACCATTCCCGATAAGGCTGGTCTTGGTATTGAGATAGATGAAGAAGCCTGTCTTGCTCATCCTTATCAGCCCCATACTTTGCGACATTATACAGGTGCTTTGACCGACATAAGACCAGCAAAATCAGAATTTTATTTTTAAGGAGAATAAAAATGAAGGAATTTAAAGTGGAAAACCATGAGCCGTCATTACTTCCTGAAGGTGAGTGGAAGCTTACCTGGGCAGATGAATTTGACGGTGAAACCTTAGATAAAACCAAATGGGGATTTAGAAAGCATATGTTCCATAAAGAGCATCCCTGTTGGATAGAGGATGAGGGGTTAAGTTTTGAAAATAGTAATATCCATTTCAAACTTGTTGAGAAAGACGGAAAATTTTATTCCTGTCAGCTTCAGACAGGGGAGAACTGGTGCGACCGTCCCAACGAAGTTGAAAGATGGCCTGTTGCAGAACTTAAAGAACCAAAATTCGAGCATAGCTACGGTTATTATGAGTGTCGTTGTAAATTGCAAAAGGGTGATAACTGGTGGAGCGCTTTCTGGCTTCAGTCACCAACAATCGGTTGTCATTATGATGAGAAAAAAGCAGGATGCGAAGTGGATATAATGGAAGGTTTTGTTCACGGAAAGTATTTGCCTCATTTTATTCATTACGGCGGTTACGGAAAAAATCAAAAGTTTGCTACTACCTATCATGAGCATAAATATTGTGGATGGGAAGAACTTATTGATTTAGATGACAAAGACGGTTGGCACAGATTTGGTCTTTTATGGGAAGAGGATGGTTATACCTTCTTTGTTGATGGTGTTCAAAGCGGCAGAAAGATAACAGAAGTTACTTCCCATGCCGAAAACTTTATTCTTATAGGAACCGAGCCTAACGGTTGGCGAGGCTTTATACCCGGTTGGGTTAATGATAATCCTGATTATTTAGAAGTTGAAAACGATGAGTTTATCGTTGATTATGTAAGAGTATTTGATAAGGTGAAATGATATGAGTGCAGTATTTATAACAGGAGCGCAAAGCAATACTGGTTTTGGTATTGCAGAACTTTTTGCAAAAAATGGTTGGGATGTTTTTATTACCAGCCGTAACGGAGCAGAGGCTGAAAGAGCCGCTAAAAAGCTTAGTGAAACCTACGGAGTTTTCTCTAAGGGTTATGAATGTAATATTGGAAGTGAACAGCAGGTAATTGATATTTTCAATGACATTGACTCAACCGGAAGATTCGTTGAAGCAATTGTACTTAATGCTGCAAATTTAGGTTATGGAAGCGACCCGGCTAAAGGTCTTGATTTCTTCACTCAGGATGTTGATGAATTCAGAAAAGTGTTTGAAACAAATCTTGTTTGGAACTTTACTATGATTCGTCAGGCTGCTATCAGAATGAAAGAGCATCATAAAGGCTCTGTAGTATTTTTAAGTTCAAATACCGCCTATAGAGCAATCCCCAACAGAGCCGCTTATTCGGCTTCAAAGGGCGGAATAAACGCTCTCTCTAAGGCTTTGGCGTTAGACCTTGGAAGATACGGAATAAGATGTAACGTTGTACTTCCGGGTACAATTAAGACAGACCGTTGGTATGCTATGGGAAGTAAACAGATTGTAAACGGAACCCTTACTCCTATAGGCGATATTTCGGACTATGAGGACGTAGCAAATGCAGTTTGGTATTTTGCTACCGATATGTCCAAAAACACCACAGGAACCGAGCTTATAGTTGATGGCGGTATGTCTATTCAGCTTTATCCCGAAATATTAACTGAGCTTAAACGAAAACAAATGGAAAATGAGGTCTGAGAGCAATGTGGCACCATCCGTAAGGAAGGTGCCACATTTATATTATGCCTAAAGGCATAAAACGATAGAAGACATCTTCTTTACGAATAGACCTTTTTTATTGACTTTCTGAATTTTGTGTTTTATAATTTTTTTAAATTAATAATTGTTAGCGGGGTAATTTTATGAAAAAGGTTATTTTACTTGGTGACTCTATAAGAGCTTGGTATTCAAAGAGGGTTAAAGAGCTGCTTGAGGGCAAGTGCGAGGTTTATTATGCCGAGGGTGATAATGGAAGATTTACTTATTATTCGCTTTGGCAGTTAGCAAGTCTTTTGGAAACAACGGGAAAGGTTGACCTTGTTCATTTTAATAATGGTTATTGGGATATTGGTAATATGCCATTCCTTAATAGACCGATTTTTTCAACCGAAGAATATACTTACGGTTTAGAGAGAATAATTGAACTTTCCCGAGCAGCAGGTGCTAAGCTTGTGTTTGCTACTACAACGCCTCTTCCGGCAGATAATCATGCAGAGGATAATACAGGTACAGGAGCTGTTTTTTCTCTTGAAAAATAATCGGTTAAAATATATAACGATGCCGCTTTAAAGCTTATGGAAAGAGAAAATATTCCTGTCAATGATTTATATTCTCTTTGCAAACAGGACAAAAGATATTACAAGTGTGAGGATAATCTTCATCACAGTGCTGAGGGAAATGAAATAATAGCACAACAGGTTGCAAAGGTAATACTTGAACAGTTGGGTATTGAATAATAGGATTTACTATGAAAGCGTTAGCATTTGGTGAAATTTTATGGGATATTTTTCCCGATAAACAGGTCATAGGCGGTGCGCCCTTTAACTTTGCTGCTCATTTTGTTAAGAACGGTGGGGAAGCATATCTTCTTTCATCTGTAGGCAATGATAATCTTAAGCTTGATACACTAAGAGAGATTGAATCTAAAGGTGTTATAAGCGATTATGTTTCCACAAATGAAAAGGATACGGGTAAGTGTATTGTAACACTGGACGAAAACTCTATTCCGTCTTATAATCTTTTGGATGATGTTGCTTATGATTATATTAATATAAGTAAAGCTTTAAAGGAAAGCTTTGATATTCTGTATTTCGGAACTCTGTCCCTTAGAGGAGAAGAAAACTTTTCACAGATTAAAAAACTTGTTTCTTTAGGTGATTTTCAAGAAATTTTTGTTGACCTTAATATCAGACAGCCTTTTGCAAGAAAAGAAACTATAGAATTTGGGGTGGAAAATGCAACCATCCTTAAAATAAGCGATGAAGAATTGCCTTTTGTTACAAAAACTCTTTTTGGTGAAGAGCTTGACTTTGAAAAAGCGGCTAAAAAACTTGCTGAAAAATATTCTCTTATTAAACTAATAATTGTTACATTAGGTAATAAAGGCGCTTTTGTTTATGATAGTTTAAATAATAAGAGCTATAGAAATTATGGCAAAAAGGTTGAAGCTTTATCAAGCGTAGGAGCAGGAGATAGCTTTTCTGCTGCTTTTATGTATAACTATATGACTACTAAGGATATTGTTTCTTCCTTGGAAATGGCAACAAGGGTTAGTGCTTTTGTAGTGACGAAAACAGAGGCGATACCCGAGTATAACCCTGAGCAGATTAGAATTATGCCTATGGAGTCTGCAAGACCGAAAACCGATTAATTCCTATCTAAACGCTCCGAAACTTGCTGTTTTTCTCTTTATATATTCAGCTCTAAAAAAAGGCCATAGTGGTCGGATGGAAATTTTCCGTCAAAGGTTTTATCAAGAATTTTATAGCTTACGGCGGTTACCTTACTGTCAATAAAGCAATAATCTATGTGTTGATTATTATTGATTTCGGGATTATAGCCGTGATAGGTAGCACCTTTAAAATTTGCGGTAACGGTGTTCGCATCTGTGAAATATTTGGTGATTTCTTTATAGCCTATACTATCGGGTGTCATATTAAAGTCACCTGTAATAAAGAAAGGATGGTCAGATAATTTTTTTGCGTATTGTGCTATAAGCTTTGAACTTTTTATTTGACAGTTATCACCAAAACCAAAGTGAGTGTTCATAAAAGTGAAACATTTGCCACTGTTCTTGTCTTTCAATATAACATAAGAGCACATTCTGTAGCAGTTGTACTTTTCATCCCAACCCTTTGACTCTTTTTCAGGTGTATCGGAAAGCCAGAAGTTGCCCTTTACTACCAAATCAAATTTGTCCTTTTTCCAAAGAATAGGGGCAGATTCAACGTCAGTGGTTTCATTACGGTATTTATTATATATATCATACTTTTCACCAAAGTATTTTTTTATATATTCTTCCCAAGGAATTCTTATTTCCTGTAAACCTATAACATCAGGGTCAACTTCATTTATTGTGTTATAAAGACGGGGTGCTCTTTCTGCTCTTGTGTGACCGTTTTTATCGTCACAGTTGCGTATATTAAAGCTAACGACCTTTAAGTTCATATAAACGCTTCCTTTCGTTAAAATTATATATCAGAAAAAACAGAAAAGCAAGTCCTCAAACTTGCTTTTCATTTTATAACAATTCTTTTACCACATTGGGAAATGTACGGAAATCGTCAATAGTTAAAAAATTAAAATTCGATTTGTATACCGACTCGTCATTTCCGCCCATACCGTAATCGTCGCCTACAAAAACCACTTCACTGTGTGAGTAACCGTTTTCTTTACAGAAAAGGTCAAGAGCGTAATATTTGTTATAAGGCTTAGGCGCCATGTCAAAGGAGGAGGAACCGCCGACAAAAACACAGTAATCAGGGAAGGCTTCAACCACTTCGTTGTAAATCAGTCTGCGTTTTGTTCTGTCGGGGTCGAAAGAAAGCTTGTCTTCCTGTTTTGCCTTGGTGCCGAGAATGGCAAAGGTAATGCAGCCTGACGGGTGGTATTCAACACTGTCACCCGCAAAGGAAGTGAAACCGTACTTTTCTCTGAAATAGGTTACTTTCTTGTCTATTTCTTCTTTATTACAGGGCAAAGAGTCATCACGAATAATATCAAGGTCATTGGTTTGTGCATTATATTTAGCGTATTGCATACCATAGTTTCCTATTATATCAATAGGGAATTTTTCCATCTGATTGAAAATTCTTCCCACCTGACCTGCACCGACCATAATAAGCTTGTACTTTTTAGAAAGCTCAAGAAGTGTATCCTTGTTAGCTTTTGGAAGATGCTCCTTGTGGTTTGAAAGAGTTCCGTCCAAATCAAAGGCTATAACCTTAATGTCTTTCATAAAACAATCCTTTCGGTGCCGAAAATATCATAATACATCCATAGTGCTGTGAAACGGTCTCTTAAATCCTTTGCAAACAATACGGCTTTGTTTATTGTTTTATTATCATAGGTATCATAAAATTTTTGCATATCAAGTCCGATTTTGCAAAGAAGCTCCTCCATCTCTTTTGCTGTGGGTATCTCACTCAGTACTTCTTTTATTTCCTTTTCTTTAGCAAGGTAAAGAGGTATTCTGTCGGCGGTATAGTTGCCTGATTTTTTCTGAAGCTCGATACATTCATTTGCCGTTTCTCCATAGGCATCGGTAATACCGCTGATGTATTCTTCATCGCTCATAACAAATCTTTTACAGTTAAAATCGGCATTTAATAGTTTTTCCCTTACTGCACAGCTAATAACAGTGGAGTAGGCAACATCGGTTCCGTGGGGGAAATAGTATGTACCTTTTCTTATTCCATTAAGCTCAAAGAAATGAGAGATATGGTGCTCACTTCCCGAAGCGGGACGGGAATTTTCCTGATATGCCATAGCTATTCCCACACCGATAAGTGCTTCGGTCAGGGTTTTGATACTTTCTTCGTCACGACTGAGCAATTTGTCGGCTAAAGGAACAGTAGCGAGAAGCATATCCCTTGTAAGATTATAAATATATTCACAAAGCTTTTCACCGAAAAGTAAATTTGATAACTTCCAATCGTTGAGTGCTGAGTATTTGCCTATTACATCACCATAACCTGATTTAATCATATCAAGAGGTGCATTTTTGATAATAGATGTGTCGGCAATAATCGCTTCGGGTACCTTTGTTATATAGGAAACCTTCATACCCCTGAGAATCATAGCCGCAACTGTAGAGGCGTATCCGTCCATTGAGGGAGCGGTAGCAACGATATAATAAGGAATTTTATCAAAGAAAGAAACATATTTACAAAGGTCCTGTATAACACCTGAGCCAATACCTACGATAAGGTCGGTATCAGCGGTTTTTTCTCTGATTTTATCAATAGCCTCTTCATTTGGTATAAGAACAGTGTCACCCGAAAAAATAACACGGTCAATATTTTTATCCTTTATGTATGCTTCGGCTTTTTCACCGCCTGCTTTATAGGTGTTTTCATCTGCTACTATAAGAATGTTTTTATAGTCCTTGCAAAGTGAAGTAAGATGTTTTACGGCATTGTTTTCCACAGCAATAAAGCCGATGTCACAACTATGGTGTTTTCCACAAGTACAATCCATACCTTTAAGCAAAGTATCGAAATTCATAAAAATACTCCTTTACTTTTTATATTGATTGAATTATACTGAAAAAGTCAGGAATGAGCAACTATTTATATGAAAAATCCTTGAAATAAGGAAAATGAGCAAAAAAATAAATAAATTCACTCAAAAATGAGCAGTTGGTGATTGTATGTTAAAAAACGAAAGAGAAAATCAGATTTTAGATTTGTTAAAGGAAAAAGGTTTTATCAGTGTTGCAGATTTTAGCAAAATGCTTTTTGCGAGTGAGTCAAGTATTAGAAGAGATTTGACAAATTTAGAGAAAAAGGGAATTGTACGGAGAAGCTATGGCGGTGCAGAGCTGATTGTCAGTAAAAGCAATATTCTGCCTTTTACAACCAGAGCTTATTCAAATGTGGAGGAAAAACAGATTATTGCCAAAAAGGCGGCAGAACTTGTAAGTGATGGAGATGTTGTGTTTTTAGACCAATCCTCTACCTGTTATTTTCTTGCTATGGAATTGCTAAAAAAGAAAGGTATTACTATAGTTACCAATAGTCTTATTATCCTGAATTATTTGTCCCTAACAGACCTTAAAGTGATTTCAACAGGCGGAGTGCTGAGCCGAGATGACCGAACCTGCTTAGTGGGTGAGAGTGCAGAAAAAACCTATGACAGTATTTTTGCTGATATAGCCTTTTTTTCTACTAAGTCACTAAGCAGTGACGGAGTTATATCCGACTGCACACAGGAGGAAATTTCGGTTCGGAAAATTATGATGAAAAATTCAAGCAAGAGGGTTTATCTTTGTAACAGTGCAAAGTTTGATACTAAGTCGCCATACATACAGTGTTCTCTTTCGGATGTTGATATTCTTGTGAGCGAAAATTCTGCCCAAAAGTATGAGAAATATTGCGAAATTCTTTAAGATAAGGTCTATTATTTTCTGTTTGCATATTCACTGGGGGTAAATCCCGTAGTCTGCTTGAACATTTTAGAAAAATGATAAATACTTGAATATCCAACACTCTCCGCAACCTGTGTAATGGATTCATAATCTCCGCTCAGCAGTGATTTGGCTTTTTCAATTCTTAGGTTCTGCAGAAAACATCCAATAGAAACTCCGTATAATAATTTGAAAAGCTTTCTGAAATATACGGTGCTAATCGAACAAAGTGATGCCAAAAAGTCATTTGTAATAGTGTTGTCGAAATAATGCTCTGCAATATATAACATAGCGGGTTTTATGATGTTTTGTTTTTCTAAGGGAATATATTCCTTATTATCGGACTTTGCAAAATATAATAGCAGTGAATATAGAGCAGTAAAACACTCCATTTTATAACCGGGATTTTTTAGTGTTAGCTTTTTTTCGATTTTTGCAAAGCTGTTTATGATGAAACTTGTGTCGTTAATACTGAAAGAATATATCATATCTTCTTTTATATCAGCATCAAATTCAATGCCGATACATTCACCCGGTTCTACACATTTCCAAGTATAAGAACAACCCTTTGGAAGTATTACGGGATGTGTGCAGTCAGAAACGATTTCTCTGCCTTGACAGTTGTATACGGTTTTTCCTTTTGTTTTCAGCATAATACCCCAATATTCACGGTTTGTTCTTGTTGATGTCACCGCTATGGGAGAATTAATCAGTCTGTTTGCAGCTATAATATTAGTAGCAGTTATATTAAAAATCGAATGGTTGCTCATACCATCACCTCTGTTATATTCTAACACAGAGGTGTTTTTTTGTAAATAATTAAGTATCATATTTGATAAATAATATCACAAACACCATTTACGCTTTTGCCTAATAATGATATACTTCGTTTATGAGGTGAGCTTATGAGAAAATCTTTTGTTAATACACAGGCACCCATGCTTGCAGGGGTTGTAAAAGAAAATACACCCAAAAACGCAATAGCTACAATTAATAATCTTTTCGTAGGCGGTGCTACCGGAATAGATTTACATCTATCCTGTTTTGAGGAGCAGTACAGAACTATTGAGGCAATTAAATCGGTTGTTAATGCTTCGCGTCTTCCAATTCTTGCACTAAACTATAATCTTTCTTATGATAAAGGAATTTATGAAGATACTGAAGAATCAAGAACAGAGCTTATATTAAAGGCTATTGAGGCAGGAGCGGCGGCTGCCGATATACAGGGATATACCTTTGACCTTGCCTCTAAAACGGGATTTAGGGAAGAATTCTCACATCTTAATTACTCTTTTATAAAGAACAATCCAAAGGAGATTGTAGTGGATAGTAAGGTTATAGATAAACAAATCGAGTTTATTGAAAAGGTGCATTTTATGGGGGCAGAGGTACTGCTTTCAAATCATCCGGGTATTCCTATGACAACACAGCAGGTGGTTGACCTTGCTTTGTTTGTTGAAAAGCGTAAGCCTGATATTATTAAAATCGTAACAGTGGCAAACAACGAGGAAGAAATGATTGAGGGCTTTAAAACAATGGTAGTATTAAAAAAGGAAGTGAAAACCCCTGTAAGTTACCATTGCAGTGGAAAATTCGGCGGACTTACCAGAGTTGTTAATCCGACTCTTGGAGGATTTATGTGCTTTTGTAACGACCGATATACACATAACAGCGATATGAGTCAGCCGTTACTCAGTACGGCAAAGGCTATATTTGATAATCTTAATAAAATAAAGTGAGGAATTGATATGAAAAAGGTTCTTGTTTTAGGCGGTACGGGTGCTATGGGCAGATATGTTGTTCCCCAGCTTATAAAGTTGGGACATAGTGTTGATGTGGTAGCACTTGATGAAATGAAGTCAGAAAGCAGTAATCTTCGTTATATTAAAGGCAATACCAAAGACGACGGTTTCTTAGAGGAATTGCTTAAAAACAGCTATGACGGTGTTATAGACTTTATGACCTATGGCTTGGAGGAATTTAAAAAAATATACAGGTTGTTTCTTGATAATACAGACCATTACATATTTCTTTCTTCATGCCGTGTATTTGCCGATAATCCACCTATAACCGAAGACTCTCCAAGACTGCTTGATGTAAGTGATGATGAACATTTTCTTTCTACTCAGGACTATGCTCTGTATAAAGCTAAGGAAGAAAATCTTCTTATGGACTCACAGTATAAAAACTGGACAATAGTTCGTCCTGCTACTACCTATTCCACAGGTAGATTTCAGCTTGTTACTTTAGAGGCTGCTACGATTATTTACCGTATGCAAGCAGGAAAAACTATAGTTTTGCCAAAGGATGCTATGAAGTGTCAGGCAACGCTCTCCTGGGGCGGTGATGTAGGTAAAATGATAGCACTTCTTCTATTTAATGATAAAGCTTACGGTCAGTCTTATAACGTGGCAACGTCTGAACATCATTCCTGGGAAGAAATAGCACGGATATATAATGAAATTTGTCCTTTTAAATACATTGAAGTCAGTACCGAGGATTATCTCGATATTATAGCACAAGGGGCAGACTGGGCAAAATATCAGCTTATATATGCAAGAATGTTTGAAAGAATTACCGATAACAGTAAGATTCTGAGAGATACCGGTATGAAACAGGAAGAGCTTATGGGATTAAAAGAGGGTCTAAAGCTTGAGTATGAAGCTTCAAAGGACTTTGAGTGGTCTAAATTTGCTGACGATTACCGCAATACAAGAATGGATGAATATTTAAAAGAGCATTATGAGTAGAATTCTTATAAAAAATGGCAAGGTCTTTGACGGCAAGGCTTTTAAGCTTAGTGATGTTCTTATCTTTTGCAATAAAATTGCTGAGATAAAGGAAAATATAAATGAAACTGCCGATTTTATATACGACGCCAAAGGTGACTATGTATCTGCAGGTTTTGTGGATATACATTCCCATATATTTGGGGTAAGCTCAGAAAATTTCGGTACACCGGCAGACAGCAGTTTTTTTCCTTTCGGAGTGACTGCGGGAGTGGATGCAGGTGCCTGTCAGGGAAAGCAAAACATCCTTGACAGCTTTAAAATGAAATCGGGTGTTTTTGTAAGCCTTGGTTTTAATGAGGGAAAACTGAATTTTGACACCACCGAAAAACTGCTTAATAACTATGGTGACAAGGTTTTGGGTATTAAATTTTGCCTTGACGAAAAAAGCTACCCATTCTGTAAAGGTGTGCACTTAAAACAGGCGGTGGATTTTGCCGAAAAGCAGGGGCATATCCTTATGGTGCATTGCAGTAACACCCCGATTTCTATGGAAGAAATTGTTGATGTACTTCGTAAAGGTGACATTATAACCCACACCTATCACGGCGGTGTAAACAACTGCCTTGTTAATAATTTTACACCACTTAAAAGGGCTAAGGAAAAGGGCGTAATCCTTGATGTAGGTATGGCAGGACATATTCACACTGATTTTAATGTTTTGAAAACCGCAGTTGAACAGGGCTTTAAACCTGATACAATAAGTACAGACCTTACAAAATTAAGTGCCTTTACAAGAGGTGGAAAATACGGTATGACACTTTGTATGAGTGTGCTTTATGAATGTGGAATGAGTGATGAAGAAATCTTTAAGGCAGTAACGGTAAATCCTGCAAAGGCTGTTCTGAAAGAGTGGGGAAGTCTTAATGTAGGAGATAGGGCGGATATAACCGTTATCGCTCTTACAGATATGCCTTTCTGCTTTGATTATGGTAATACTAACCATTTGAGTGGCAAAAGGACATTTGACTGTAAACTGACAATATGTGACGGTACTGTTGTGTATAGAAAATAGGAGTTGATGAAAATGAAAGCAATGCTTGTTGATGAGAACAAAAATTTGGTATGGAGTGACGTAGAAAATCCAAAAATTAAACCCGACGAGGTTTTGGTTAAAATCAAAGCCGCTGCCTTAAACAGAGCAGACCTTTTACAGCGTCAGGGCAAATATCCTTCTCCCGAGGGTTGCCCTGCTTGGATGGGGTTGGAAATAGCGGGAGAAATTGTTGAGGTAGGAAATGAAGTTACAAGTTGGAAAATAGGGGATAAGGTGTGTGCGCTTCTGGGTGGCGGAGGCTATGCACAGTATGTTGCAGTAAAGTATGATATGCTTATGCCTGTTCCAAAGGGTCTTTCTATGGAGGAAGCGTCTGCTCTTCCCGAGGCCTATGCAACCTCATATCTTAATCTGTTTATTGAAGGAAATTTAGAAGCAGGACAGACTGCATTTATTCCTGCAGGTGCAAGTGGTTTGGCAAGTGTAGCCATTCCAATGGCAAAGGCGTTTGGTGCAAGGGTTATAACTTCGGTTTTAAGTGATGATATTGCAGAAAAAATAAAACCATTGGGAGCAGATGTAGTTATTAATTCTGCAAAGGAAGATGTAGCTCAAATACTTGAAAAAGAAGAAATAAACGGCACCCCGGTAAATGTTTCAATGGACTGTTTGAGCGGAGAAACCTTGGGCAAAAGTCTGCCTTATATGGCAAGAGGGGGATACTGGATAGTTATTTCCACCCTTGCAGGAGTTCAAACAAATATTCAACTTCGTCCATTACTTACAAAGGGATTGCACCTTGTTGGTAGTATGCTTCGTAATCGCACCCCCGAATTTAAGGCATATATAATTAAAGAGCTTGTTGAAAAGGTTTGGCCTAAAATTGAAAGCGGAGAAATCAAACCGTCCATATATAAGGTTTTGCCAATGGAAAAGGCAGAAGAGGCACACGCTATTTTAGAACGGGGAGAAAATATCGGCAAGGTTGTTCTAAGTATTGAATAATAGAAATTTTTAGAGGCTGTCACTATAGAAGTGACAGCCTCTTTGTTAAATAGTTATTCGAATAATAGTTTAATAAATAATCCACCCTGAACGGTTCTGTGACGGAAGGCTCTCATTTCGCTTGTATCAGCAAAGAACCAGTCGGTCATTGGAGCGTTACAACGTTGAACATTATAAGCATTCCAAAGAAGCTCGGCAATAAACTCAAAGTCTTGGTCTTGGTCTGCAAGACAGGCTGCCCAAATCATCCAGTCGGATTTTGTGTATTTCTCACGGTTGTCGAGGGGAATACCATAGGGAAGAGCTTCCTTTTTATAACGGGCAATTTCACCCTCATAAAAACTATTGGGGAATAGCTCGGTTTTCCAAAGCTTATCCCATACTGCATTATATTTAAGGGAGAATGTGCCCTCCTTGTCAAAGGCGAGTCGGAAGCTTGAGTCCTTGTTAGCAGCACGTTCTATAAAGGATTGAGCATATTTCTTAGCTATAGAGAACAGTTCTTCGCTGTCCTTTTCTCTTCCAAGCTTGTTATAAATTCTTGCAAGACCTGCAAGACCCATAATAGCTTTTATGGAAAGGTTGCAGTTGTGTGCAAGCCTGCCTGCAAAGTCGTCGGTACAAAGCTGATATTCGGGGTCATTACCATACTGAATGAGATACTTGCTCCATTTATCAAGTAACTCTATGTTTTCTTTTGCAAAGTCACAGTTGCCGTCAACCTCACTGATGGCTGACATAAGCACAAGGATATTACCACATTCCTCAACAGGCATTTGATTTTCAATATTCATACCATAATACTGTCCTGTGACAAAAGGATACTGACCTACATCGTGAGGTGCAAAATCGTATGGCCAGGCTTCCATTGAAGCGTATTTGAAAACAGGGCGAAGCATACCCTTTAAAAGCTCAGTGTTGTAATAAAGATACATAGGAGCGCTTGGGTAGGTTACATCAACGGTTGCTGCACAACCATTGGAGTGACATTCTTTGGAAATGTAAAGGTTGTTACCGTCGTTATCAACAACAAGCTTGTGGGCTGCCATAACCTGACGATAAGCAAGACTAAGTAAGTCTGCGTATTTCTCTCCGCCTTTTTCGGTGGCTTCCTTAATAAGATTATCAGAAAATGCCTTGCACTTTTCGAAAAGACTGTCGTATTCATTAAGTGCTTCTTTGATTGCTTCTTTAATGGTTTTGCCGTCTTTTTTCCAATATGCCTTAAGATTTGTGCCAAAGTATTTTATACTTTCAATGTCATCATAAGCAACAGCAAAAACAGTTTCATTTTTTATTTCTTTTTCAATATAAACACAGTACAGATTATAGTGGCAGATATTACCTACCTTAGCCTCACCTGTTGTTGCGAGATAAAAGCTACCCCAGTCAATACGAATATCATCGCCTCTTTTGCCTAAAACCTGCTGATAGCCGTTACTCATTTTTATACAGGTTATGTCGTTATCCGAAACCTCTTCGGAAATAGCTCTGCCTTCACCTGCTTTATTAAGTACGAATTCCTCAGAAAAAGCAAGATGAACAGACACCTTATGTTCCTTATTATCAATGCTTTCATAAGCAACCTTTATATAGGAAACGGGACGAGAGGAATAATAAAGACTGTCTGCCATTATAGGAGTAGTAAAGGTAACAAAAAATCTTATTCCTGCTCCTTCATACACTGCATAGGTGGATAGTGCATCTGCATCAATAGATACCTGTTTAATAGGGCTTGACGGTTTACTGCCGATAAAACAGTATTTTTCACCGTCTATGGTAACAGTACCTAAAATCGTATTGTTGCTTCCTGTCCAGTGCATAGTGTGATTATTACCGTTTAAATCGCCTTTTTTACCCCAAACCGAAAAATAAGGGTCCACTGTAATAAGCGGAATAGCGGGCATACCCATTTTCATAATATTGTGACCTCCTGCTGTTTTTTTATTAATTATATACCTTTTATTTATATTAATAAAGAGAGAAAACAATTTGAAATATAGAAAAAACAATTAAAAATGTTGTTTTTGGCGTGTATTTATGTTAAAATAATTTTAAAAAATAAGAAAATGGTGATGCTTTATAAAAGAAACTCTTATGGTTTACCACAGGGAAGGGAAATCTGCTATACGGGTTCAGCTAACGGGAATTTCTTATTGTGACGGTAGCTATCATATATGCAGAAACGCTTCCGAAACCACTGTAATCGAATATATAGTAAAAGGAAACGGCTATGTAACGAGGGACGGAGTTGATTATCCTGTTGGTAAGGATGAGGTGTATCTTCTTACTCAGGGTGAAAATCAAAATTATTATTCCTCTGCTGATGAACCTTGGGAGAAGATATTTATTAATGTAGGAGGTGTTCTTCCTCCGATTCTTATTGAGGAATATGGTCTTAAGGGTAAATGGCATTTTGACGGAAGCGGAATGAAGGACCTGTTTTTAAAGGTAGCAGAAATATCTAAAGGTAAAGAGCAGGGTGAATTTAAAGAGGCTTGTGTTGCGGCTATATTTGTTGAAATGCTTGCCCGTTTGTCTAAAAAAAGTCAGCAGACACTTATGAGTAGCGAAATGGCAGAATTAAAGAATTATCTTGAAAGAAATTCAGATAGAATAGTAAGCAATAATGAACTTGCAGCACAGATTTTTCGTTCCCCCGATTACTGTGTCAAGCTATTTATAAAGGAAACGGGAACAACTCCCTATAACTTTCAGATAAACAATAAACTTCATATTGCAAAACGTCTGCTCAGAGATACCTCTCTTTCTGTGGCTGAAATTGCCTATAGAGTTGGCTATACGGATAATTGTTATTTTTCTTCACTGTTTAAAAGAAAGACCTCATTTACTCCCAGAGAGTATCGTAAGCGGTTTGTTGATAATCCAAAAAAACTGTGATTTTTTGATTTGTTTCTAATAATATTGAGTGAAATACCGTTTGCTTTTTGTTATAATTCGAACAGATGGATTTAGAATTTTGTTTATATCCTAAACTTTTAATCCATTGGATATAGGAGGTAAAACGATATGAAATTTATGTTAGGCTGTAACTATTGGGACAGAAAAAACGGCACAAATATGTGGAAGTATTTTGACCCTGAACTTATTGAAAGCGATATTAAGGCACTTGCCGAATACGGTGTGCGTTTTATACGTTGTTTTCCTAACTGGAGAGATTTTCAGCCTGTTGAAAAGATTTATGAGTGGCGTGGTAACGACAAATGCTATGTTGATGTTGAAACCGAACAGCCTCTTGATGATTATGACGGAATTGACCCAAAGCAGATAGAAAACTTCAAAACCTTTGCAGGTATCTGTGATAAATACGGTATTGAGCTTCAGGTTTCTGTTGTTACAGGTTGGATGAGTGGCAGACTCTTTACTCCTCCTGCAATTCACGGTAAGAATCCTATTCGGGACCCTGAGGCACTTATGTGGGAAAACAAGTTTATAAGAGGCTTTGTCGGTGCTGTTAAGGACTGTAAAAATATTGTTATGTGGGGACTCGGTAACGAAAGTAACTGTATGGGCCCTGCTAACGACAGATATGAAGCATATACCTGGACTGCCTTTGTAAGAAATGCTATTAAGGCGGCTGACCCCACAAGACCTGTTTCCTCAAGTATGCATGGTCTTGAACCTAATAACTGGGGTTGGACACTTAAGGATCAGGGTGAAATCTGTGATTATATGTGTAATCATCCTTATGTATCACGTTCACTTAATAATGATATTGACCTTATGAATAAAATGCGTTCCACAGTTTTTCCAACCGTTCAGTGTGCATTCTATTCTGACCTTGCAGGAAAGCCCACTATTCTTGAAGAACAGGGTTCCTTCTCAAGAATGTTAGGCAATCAGGAGGTTGCTGCAGATTTTGAAAGAATCAATATGTTCTCTGCTCTTGCACATGATGTTAAAGGCTATCTCTGGTGGTGTGGTCCTAACCACGTTGACCTTAAGAATCCTCCTTATCCCTGGAGTATGATAGAACGTGACCTTGGTATGCTTGAAGTGGATAACACTCCTAAGCCTGTAGCGAGAGAAATGAAAAAATTCGGTGAGGTTCTCGATAAGCTTCCCTTTGAGGAAATGCCACAGAGAACTACCGATGCTGTTATTATGCTTACAGACGGCGTTGATAAATGGGGTGTTGGCTCTATTGCTTATGTCCTTGGTAATCAGGCAGGTATTGACTGTAAGTTCACTGTAAGTAACGACCCTGTACCCGATAGCAAACTTTACATAGTTCCTTCTCTTGCAGGTTGGTCTGTTATGCACCAGAGAGCTTGGTGGGGTATGCGTGATAAGGTGAGAGATGAAGGCGCTACCATGTTTATTACCTATGATGGTTCTCAGCTTTCTGACCTTGAAGAAATCGTAGGTCTTACTTCATACGGTATTCTTAAAAAGGGCATGAACCATACAGCAAAATTCCCATTCGGTGAAATGCAGTATTGGGTAAATGCTGAGGCTCAGCTTGAATCTGTAGGGGCAGAGGTACTTGCCCGTAACGAAGAGGGTAATATTGTATTCTCTAAACACAAATATGGTAAGGGTTATGTATATTTCCTTAATATGCCTCTTGAAACAAGTCTTGTAGGTAAGGCTTGTGCCTTTGACGATACAGACTATCATAAGTTCTATAAGATTGTTGCTGAAGATATTATTAATGAAAAGGTTCTTGTTTCAAAGAATACTCAGATTTTTGCAACTATTCATCCATATAACGACGGATATATTGCTGTTGCAATGAACTATTCTAACCTTGAACAGAAATGTGATTTTGCTATTAAAGAGGGCTATGAAATAGCCGAAATTATTCACGGAAGTGCCGATTCTATCGACAAGTGTGATGGTGCAATCTACTTTATTAAAAAGAAATAATTATTAAAAGGGTTGTCTGTCAGCCCTTTTAATTATAAAGGAGTATATCTTATGACCGAAAATATCAAAAAACTTCTTTCTTCTCCCATCTTTTTTGAAAAGAACAGGGTGGGCAGAGTATATACAGGCGGTGCTCTTTTTGCCGACTTTTTCGGTGACGACTCAAGTGATGGCTATGAGCCTGAGGAATGGGTTGTTTCCTCGGTAAAGGCAATTAACAAAATTTCGAAAGGCGAAAAAGAGGGCGTATCCCTTGTTAAAGATACTGACATTTATTTTGATGAGCTTCTCACTGAATATAAAAAAGAACTTTTAGGTGATAGGGAAGAATTTGGTGTGCTGACAAAGGTGCTTGACAGTGCCATTCGTCTTCCTGTTCAGGCTCATCCCGATAAAGCCTTTTCAAGAGAGCATTTCTCCAGTAATTACGGTAAGGCTGAGTCCTGGATAGTTCTTGGCTGTCGAGAGGATGCTTGTCTTTATTTCGGCTTTAATAAGCAGTATACAGAAGAACAGTTTAAGGAAGCGATTGCTAAAAGCGAAACCGATATGGAGTCTATGGAAAGGCTTTTGAACAGAATTTCCGTAAAGCCGGGGGATGTTTATTTCGTTCCTGCAAAGCTTGCACATGCTATAGGTAAAGGCTGTCTTATTCTTGAAATACAGGAGCCGTCAGACTTTACCATTCAGCCTGAATATTATTGTGGTGAGTATAGACTCAGTGAAGAAGAAATGTATATCGGTCTTGACGAGGATACAGCAATCGGCGTTTTTGATTTTTCTCTTTACGGAGAAAAGGCTATTGAAAGCGGCAGAAAAACCCCTAAGACTGTCTATAATGAAAACGGGGTTAAAATTGAAGACCTTATAACCTATGAGGATACACCCTGCTTTGCGGTTCAGAGATATATATTGGAAAATGCTCAAACTGTTTTAACAAGTAAGCCTGCAGTATACGTTGTTACTGATGGCGAAGGCAAGGTGTGCTGTAACGGAAAAGAGAAAGAAATTAAAAAAGGAGATTATTTCTTCCTTCCTTATTCAGCCGAGCAAACAATTATAAATAGTGAAGACGGCATAACTTTTGTTGCCTGTCTGCCACCAAAGAAATAATGAAAAGCCCGAAGTTTTTCGGGCTTTTAAAAATTAGCTTTTTTTCTTATATCACGTGGGGTCAAACCCGTGTGTTTTTTTAATATTTTCCTAAAATAAGAAGATGAACTGAAATATAGTTGACTACTTATTTCTTCAACAGATTTATCGGTTGTGAGAAGAAGTTCTTGGGCTTTCGATATAAGAATATTTTGTTTTATTTGTGCAGGAGTTTTATTGAAATTTCTCTTAAACAGTGAATATATATTAGATTCGCTTGTGTTGCAGTGATATGCAATATCAGAAACATTGCAATTTAAATTATTTTTAATGTATTCAACAGCAGTTTTGATTTTGGGATTAATTTTTTCGGGGGAATCTATCTTCATAGAATTTATTATATTACCCAAAAATGAAAATAAAAGACCAATATTAAGACAGTCAACCATTAGATTGGAAGTGATTTTTTCTAATATTGCTTTTGATTTGTCATCAGGATGAAGAATTTGTAATTTATAAGTTGTATTTTCGTTTTTAGGGAATACTTTAAATCCTAACGAAATGAACTGGATTTCGCCGTCATCATCACCGTACCATCGTGATTGATACATAGTTTTATAAGGTATGTAAAAAATATCACCCGCTTTTAAATCAATACTGTCGCGGAGAGTGTTAAGATGAGCAGTCCCTTTTAACAGTATACCAATAAAATGTGATGGGGAACCGGGATATACAAAACGATCAGTAAAACGATATTTCATAAAAGAAATCTTTTGAAATGTAAAATTATTGCAGAAATTTGCGTCATTCATAGCAAAAACACCTTAAATATATGTAGAATTTTACCTGTTAATTTGTAGTATAATGTATTGATATTCGACTTGTCAAGTGTTAAACTGATGTGGGTGATGAATAATGAATGCAAAACAGTTGGTTATAACCGCTCCTTATACTGTGGAAATGATTGATAAATTTATAGAGGAACCAAATGCTGATGAGGTGCAGGTGCGTCTGTCTGTATCTACTATAAGCAGCGGAACCGAAAGAGCAAATCTTGTTGGTGAAATAAATATAAATAGTGCCAAGATTTTAACAGAAGCTTTTTTCCCGCGTTATATAGGGTATAGTAGTTCCGGCATAATAGAAAAAGTAGGTAAAAACGTGACAGAGTTAAAGGTCGGAGACAGAGTGGCTTTGTCGTGGTCAGTGCATGGTAGTTTGCAAAACATAAATAAAGCAAACGTTCATAAAATTATAGATGATACTATACCTTTTGAAGAAGCAGCACTATGGCATATTTCCACCTTTCCAATGGCTGCAATAAGAAAATGTAAATTCGAAATAGGCGAGTCAGCTATTGTTATGGGTGTTGGTGTTTTGGGTATTTTGGGCATAAAACAGTTGATTTCTGCGGGAGCTGCGCCTGTAATAGCGGTAGACCCTAATGAAGATAAAAGAAACCTTGCGTTATCTATAGGTGCTGATTATGCATTTGATCCTTACGATAAGGAGTTTTCTCATAAAGTTAAAGAAGTTACCAATGGTGGTTGTAACGTTGCTCTTGAAGTTACAGGTGTTGGTGCAGGTCTTGATGGAGTTTTGGATTGTATGGCTCCTTTTGGTAGGGTAGCTCTTCTTGGTTGTACCAGAAATTCTGATTTCACAATTGATTATTATCATAAAGTACACGCAAAAGGAGTTTCCTTAATAGGTGCTCATACAATAGCGCGTCCAAAAACCGAGTCATCAAGTGGAATGTGGACTACCAAGGACGATGTTTATTCTATGCAGAAACTATATAAATATGGTAAAATAAATTTATCCTCTCTGGTCGAAGAGATGCATTCTCCTTATGAATTCAAAGAAGTATATCACAGACTTGCTACTCAGCCAAGCTTTCCGATAGTACAGTTTGATTGGAGAAAGTATAATGAATAAAATCAAAATAGCTCAGATAGGTATGGGACACGACCATGCGACCTTAATTTTTAAAAGTCTTTCAAAGCAAAACGATATTTTCGATTTGGTTGGATATGCTGTGCCTCAAGAAGAAAAAGATAGATTTGCTAAGGCTTATGAATGTGCAGATGGTTATAGACAAATGACAGTTGAAGAAATTATGAACGATAAATCCATAGTCGCTGTTACCGTTGAAACCGAAGAAGTTATCCTTACTAAATATGCGCAGATGGCGGCAAATAATCATAAACATATACATATGGATAAACCGGGTGGAACTGTGCTATTTGATTTTGAACAGTTGATAAATACCGTTAAAGCAAATCAGCTTGTATTTCATATTGGATATATGTATAGATATAATACTTACGTTATGGAATTATTAGATAAGGTAAATAAAGGTGAGCTTGGAGAAATATATAGTGTAGAAGCTCATATGAGCTGTACCCATTCTATAGATAAAAGAAATTGGTTAGGAAATTTTAAGGGGGGAATGTTGTTCTTTTTGGGATGTCATTTAATAGACATTATTTATCGGATACAGGGAGAGCCTGATGAAGTTGTTCCTCTCAGTTGTTCAACAGGCATAGACAATGTTACAGCAGAGGATTTTGGTATGGTGGTTTTTAAATATAAAAATGGTGTATCATTTGCTAAAGCCTGTGCTAAAGAAAAAGGTGGTTTTTCAAGACGTCAATTGGTTGTATGTGGTTCTAAAAAAACCATTGAGCTTAAACCTCTTGAGTGGTATACTGATGTAAAAAAAGGTTTACTCTATACATTAAGAAGTGAGAAATTTACAGATAATTGGTGTGATATGGGTGTTGATACCGAATCACAACCTGAAGATAGGTATGATAAGATGATGATGTCATTTGCCGAAATGTGTAGAGGGGAAAAGAAAAATAGTTTTTCTTACGATTATGAGTTGTCATTATATAAATTAATTTTAAAAAGTTGTGGTGTGCAATTCTAATTTTAAGCGGTTTTCGTGTATGAAAACCGCTTTTTTATCTGCTATATTTGGAATTTTTTGTTGTTTTTGCATTGTGAAGGTGATTTACGCTTTAAATAATTAAGTTTCGATAAGTGTTTTTCTCTGTTTTTCTAAAAATGACTTGAAATAACAAGCCAAAAATTTAGAATATGACGAAAAAAGTTAGAATTATGTTGTAATTATTTGGAATTAATGTTAGAATGTGTCTACAAATTTTAACTCAAGGAGGAAATTTATGAAAAAACAGTGTAAAATTCTAATTGCCAATGACAATGGAGAATTCTGTCGTGAATGTATAGAAGCACTTAAAAAATGTGAGTTAGAGGTATATTCTTGTGAAAAGGATGGTCTTAAGCTTATTGAAGCGATAGGAAAGGTTTCTCCTGATATAGTGCTGTCTGATATATTTATGCCAAGTGCAGATATAATAAGCGTAATGCAGACGGTTAAAGTACAGTGTACTAATAAACCTGCATTTTTCGTAATGGCAGGATTTGACAATCCCAGACTTGAAAAGGAAACGATAGCGGCAGGGGCTACCTATTATTTTATAAAGCCTTTTGTTGTAGAAAGACTTATTGAAAGAATTGTTCAGTATTCAGACTACACTTCAAGCAATGCTCTTTCCCGAAACAGAGTGGATAGAATAAGCGAAACCGAGCTTGAACTTATGATAACGGATATTATACATAAAATAGGAATTCCAGCTCATATAAAGGGCTATAACTATTTAAGGGAAGCAATACTTATTTCTGTTAAGGACGGCGAAATGATAAACAGCGTTACCAAGCTTTTGTACCCTACAATTGCTAAAAACTTTAAAACTACTTCATCAAGGGTTGAAAGAGCAATCAGACACGCCATAGAGGTAGCTTGGGACAGAGGCGATATTGAGATTTTACAGGCATATTTCGGTTATACCATACAAAATCAAAGAGGAAAGCCTACCAACAGTGAGTTTATTGCTATGATTTCAGATAATTTAAGACTTAATATGAAACTTATGTAACAAAAAACGCAGTCAATTGACTGCGTTTTTAAGCTTTTCAATATCTTCTTTTGTAGCCTCTCTTTTGTCGTTGAAAGGAAAATTAATTCCTAATTCCTTGTATTTCTCAATACAAAGCTTTCTAAAAGGGAGAAGCTCGATTTTCTCAATACAGCTATATTTATCCTTTAACTTAAAAAGAATTGAAACCGATTCATTGCTGTCGTTGACTGTTGGGATAATAACCTGTCTGAGCCAAGTAGGTTTTCCTACTTGATTAAGATAGGAAAGAAAATCATCAACAGCCGATTTTTTCATACTTGTATATTTAAAATAATCGTCATCGGTTGTGTACTTATAGTCAAGGAGAACAAGGTCACACATATCAATAAGCTTTTTGACGGTATCGTTTAGTGCACATCCGCTTGTATCAAGAGCAACGTGAATGTTTTCTTCTTTAAGCTGTGGAATTAGCTTTAAAAGCGCCTGTGCCTGAAGTAAAGGCTCACCGCCTGAAAAGGTTACTCCGCCCTTTGCACCGAAATATGCCTTGCACCGAAGAATTTTGTGAAGCAGTTCTTCACCGCTTATGATGTTCCCGCCCTTTATATCCCAGGTTTCAGGGTTGTGACAACAATGACAGCGAAGGGGACAGCCCTGTAGAAATACCACAGCTCTCACGCCGGGGCCGTCTACAGTGCCAAGACTCTGAAAGGAACTGATTCTAAAATTTAAATCGGTCATAATTACATACTTTCGTGGAATGTACGGGAAATAACCTCTCTCTGTTGCTCTTTTGACAGCTTACAGAAGTTTACGGCATAGCCCGAAACACGAATGGTAAGGTTAGGATATTCCTCTGGGTTTTCGTAAGCCTTAATAAGAAGCTCACGATTCATAACATTAACGTTAAGGTGATGGGCACAGTTATTAAAATATCCACCCATAATTGCAACGAGATTTTCTATCTGCTCCTGTCTTGTCTTGCCGAGAGCCTCGGGAACAATCGAGAAGGTGTTGGAGATACCGTCCCTTGCATCAAGATAGGAAAGCTTGGAAACGGAATTAAGGGAAGCAATAGCACCGTTTGTTTCACGATTGTGCATAGGATTGGCACCGGGTGCAAAGGCTTCACCGGCTTTTCTTCCGTCGGGAGTGCTACCTGTTTTCTTACCGTACATAACGTTAGAAGTAATGGTAAGGGCAGAAAGGGTGTGAACAGCATCCTTATAGGTTGGCGTCTTTTTAAGCTCTACCGATACATCGTGAAGCAGATCGTGAGCAATAGAGTCAACCCTGTCGTCATCATTACCGAACTTGGGGAAATCACCCTCGGTAATAAAGTCAACTATAATTCCGTTTTCATCTCTTACAGGCTTAACTGTAGCATATTTAATAGCAGAAAAGGAGTCTGCAGCAACGCTGAGTCCTGCAACACCAAATGCCATAAGCCTCTGAACAACGGTGTCGTGAAGAGCCATCTGACTCTTTTCATAAGCATATTTATCGTGCATATAGTGGATGCAGTTCATTGTGTTTACATAAAGGGCAGAGAGCCACTCAAGATAAATATCAAAGCGTTCTTTAACCTCATCAAAGGATAATACATCACTGGAAATAGGCTCCATCTGAGGTCCTATTTTAGTGCCTGTCATATTATCGGTACCGCCGTTTATAGCAAGAAGTAAAAGCTTTGCAAGGTTGGTTCTTGCACCGAAGAACTGCATTTGTTTGCCTACCTTCATAGCCGATACGCAGCAGGCAATAGCATAGTCGTCACCGTAGGAGGTACGCATAATATCATCATTTTCGTACTGAATGGAATCGGTATCAATGGAGATTTCAGCACAGAAAGCCTTGAATGGTTCGGGCAGTCTGTCACTCCACAGAACAGTAAGGTTTGGCTCAGGGGCAGGACCTAAATTCTTAAGTGTCTGAAGAATACGGAAAGAGGATTTTGTTACAAGAGTACGGTTATCCTCACCCATACCGCCGATACTTTCGGTAATCCACATGGGGTCACCGCCAAATAGCTCGTTATATTCAGGGGTACGCAGATGTCTTGCCATACGAAGCTTAATAACAAGGTCGTCAATAAGCTCCTGTGCCTGACTTTCGGTTAAAATACCCTTGTCCATATCACGCTGAATATAAATATCAAAGAATGTACTTGTTCTGCCAAAGGACATAGCGGCGCCGTTTTGCTCCTTGTTAGCGGCAAGATAGCCGAAATATGTCCACTGAATAGCCTCTTTTGCATTTGTAGCGGGTGCCGAAATATCAAAGCCGTACATAGCAGCCATTTCCTTTATAAGAGCAAGGAAAGCAATTTGCTGCGAAACCTCTTCAAGCAAACGGATGTTATCGGCGGTCATAGTGTTTTTGCCGATTTCCTTTTTGTCCTTTTGCTTTTCTTCAATAAGAACATCAATACCGTAAAGAGCAATTCTTCTGTAGTCACCAATAATTCTACCTCTGCCGTAAGCATCGGGAAGACCTGTAAGCAGGGCACAGTGACGGGCAGCTTTCATTTCGTCGGTATATACTCTGAATACACCGTCATTATGGGTTGTTCTGTATTTAAAGGAATTTTCAACATTGTCGGAAAGCTTGTAGCCATAAGCCTCACAGGCAGAACGTGCCATACGGATACCGCCAAAGGGGTTAACGCCGCGTTTTAATGGCTCATCGGTCTGAAAACCTACGATAATTTCATTTTCCTTATCAAGATAACCGGGAGCGTAGGAGCAGATTGAAGAAACGGTATCTACATCAATAGAGAGCACACCGCCGTTTTCTTGTTCCTTTTTCTGTAAAATTCTGAATTTTTCCATTAAAGCTTTGGTTCGGTCGGTGGCAGGGCATAGGAAAGAACTGTCGGCCTCATAGGGCTGATAGTTGTTCTGAATAAAATCACGGACATCAATGGTATCCTGCCATTTTCCGATTTTAAAACCATTCCATTGATTAAAGTTCATAAACATTTCCTCCGAAGTGATAACATTGTTAAAAAAACAACAGATAAATAAGCATAAAAATAAGTAGCTAAGAATAATACTTAACTACCCAGACGGACGGTATAACAAAACATACAGTCTGCACTGTGTCAATTCACATACCCGTCAGCAAACTGATTTCATAAGTATCATACCACAACCTATTGTGTATTGCAATAGAAAAATATCTAAATATGCAATTTTTGTGAAAATGATACTAAAAAATGGTGAGATTTATGTTTTATTTTACTTGACTTGATAAATATTAGGTGTATACTATTATAATAGTATATAATGGAGGTAATCTTATGAAAAATTATAATATAGATACTAAGTGTGTTCAGGGTGGCTACAGACCCGGTAACGGTGAGCCAAGACAGGTTCCCATTATTCAGAGCACAACCTTTAAATATGAGTCCTCAAGCGAGATGGGAAAGCTGTTTGACCTTGAGGCTTCGGGTTATTTCTATTCCCGTCTTCAGAACCCCACTAACGATACCGTGGCTGCAAAGATTTGTGAGCTTGAGGGCGGTACGGCGGCAATGCTGACTTCCTCGGGACAGGCTGCAAGCTTTTACAGTATATTTAATATTGCTTCCTGTGGCGACCACGTAATTGCTTCCTCTGCTATCTACGGCGGAACCTATAATCTCTTTGCCGTTACAATGAAGAGAATGGGAATTGATTTTACCTTTGTTTCCCCCGATATAAGCGAGGAAGAACTTCAGAGCAAATTCAGACCTAATACAAAGGCTGTTTTCGGTGAAACTATAGCTAACCCTGCTCTTGTTGTTTTGGATATTGAAAAATTTGCAAAGGTTGCCCACAAAAACGGTGTTCCTCTTATTATTGATAATACCTTTGCTACTCCTGTTAACTGTCGTCCTTTTGAGTGGGGAGCAGATATTGTTACCCATTCCACAACAAAGTATATGGACGGTCACGGAAGCGGGGTAGGCGGCTGTATTGTTGATTCGGGTAAATTTGACTGGACAAAATATCCTGATAAATTCCCCGGTCTTTGCACACCTGATGACAGTTATCACGGTGTTACCTATACCGAGCGTTTCGGTCTTGAGGGTGCCTATATAACCAAGGCTACTGCTCAGCTTATGCGTGATTTAGGCTCTATTCAGGCTCCTCAGAACGCATATCTTATTAATCTCGGTCTTGAAAGTCTTCATTTAAGAATGCAGCGTCACTGTGAAAACGGTATGGCTGTTGCAAAATTCCTTGAAAGCGACGACAGAATTTCTTGGGTTAAATACCCCGGTCTTGAGGGCAGTGAGGATGAGGCACTTGTCAAAAAGTATCTTCCAAACGGCTCCTGTGGTGTTGTCAGCTTTGGTGTAAAGGGCGGAAGAGAAGCTGCCGAAAAGTTTATGGCGGGGCTCAGCATCGCCGCTATAGAAACCCATGTTGCCGATGCAAGAAGCTGTTGTCTGCATCCTGCAAGTGCAACCCACCGTCAGATGAGTGATGAGGAACTTACCGCAGCAGGTGTACTTCCTGACCTTGTACGCTTCTCCTGCGGACTTGAAAGCAGTCAGGACCTTATAAACGATATTAAAAATGCACTTGATAATATGTAATAAAGAGAGTGAAATAAACTATGCCCATAAGAATACCCAATGATTTGCCTGCAGTAAAGACATTGCTTAACGAGAATATTTTTGTAATGCCTGAAAAACGGGCAGTTACTCAGGATATTCGACCATTAAGAATTTTAGTTCTTAACCTAATGCCAAATAAAATTGCTACCGAAACCCAGCTCTCCCGTCTTCTCGGTAACACTCCCTTACAGGTTGAGCTTGAGCTTATTCATACCGGTACCTATCATTCTAAAAATACTTCTTCTGAGCATCTTCTTGCTTTTTATAAGACCTTTGAGGATGTTAAAGAGCAAACCTTTGACGGTATGATTATTACAGGTGCTCCTGTTGAGAAAATGGAGTTTGAAGAGGTTGAATACTGGGAAGAGCTTTGTGAGATTATGGAGTGGACAAAAACCCACGTTCATTCTACTTTCCATATTTGTTGGGGAGCTCAGGCAGGACTTTACTATCACTACGGCATTAAAAAATATCCTCTTGAAAATAAGCTTTTCGGTGTTTTCGAGCATACTGCAGATTATAAAAATTCAATGTTGCTCCGTGGATTTGACGATAAATTCTTTGTTCCTCATTCCCGTCATACTACCGTAAAGAGAGAGGATATTGAAAAGGTAAAGGAGCTTAAAATCGTTTCCTCTTCAGAAAAGGCAGGAATTTATGCCGTTCTTACCGAAAACGGTAAACAGGTGTTTATTACGGGACATTCTGAGTATGATGCAAATACATTAAACGACGAATATATCCGTGATAAGCAAAGAGGGGATAAAATTGAAATTCCCGAAAACTATTTCCCAAATGATGATGAAACAAAACAGCCTGTTGTTAAATGGCGTTCCCATGCTCATTTGCTTTATTCCAATTGGCTTAACTATTTCGTGTACCAGACAACACCCTTCGATATTACCGAGATTAAAAAATCTAAGTAATATAAAAGAAACCTGCGATTGCTGTGCTGCCTTCGCAGGTTTTAAGATTTTTAAAAAATAATGTTAAAAGTTCTTGACTTCACTACACTGATGTGATAGACTGATGAAGTGATTTGTTTTTTCGGAGGCTTCTATATGTATATAGATGAAAAATTGCTTAAAAATGATGAAGAAACCGTATATAAACTGAGAAAGCTATATAGAGGCTACGGTTACTCAAGATATAAAATGAGTAAGTTTGAGGAATACGACCTTTATGTAAAAAATAAGGACTTTCTTATTTCCGACGGCGTTATTACATTTACCGATACTTCGGGTCGTCTTCTCGCATTAAAGCCTGACGTAACCCTTTCCATTATTAATAACTGTAAGGACGGAGCAGAGCAGGTACATAAGGTATATTATAATGAAAATGTATATCGTATTTCAGGAAGCTCTCATACCTATAAAGAAATAATGCAGACAGGTCTTGAGTGTATAGGAAATATCGGGCTTTATGAGATTTGTGAGGTTATCTGCCTTGCACTTGACAGCCTTGCACTTATTGACAAGAATTATGTAATGCAGCTTTCTCATATAGGCATTTTAAATGGTGTACTAAGTGACCTTAAGATTTTTGATGAAAATAAAAAGGAAATACTCCACCTTATCAGCAGTAAAAATGATGGTGGTATTGAGCTTTTCTGTAAGGAAAAGGGCATTAGTGAAGAAAATGCACAAAAGCTTAAGGCTTTCACAAAAAGCTATCCTACGGTACAGTCTGCCATTACTGCACTAAGCTCTGTTACCGATTCACCTGAGCTTAAAGAATTTGAAGAGATATTAAATGTTCTGATAAAAAGAGGCTATGAGGATAAATTTACCATTGACTTTTCTGTTGTCGGCGGTATGAAATACTATAGCGGTGTTGTGTTTAAGGGTTATATTAATACAATCCCCACAAGCGTTTGCTCAGGTGGACAGTATGATAAACTGATGAGAAAAATGGGCAGAAGCAGTTCGGCAATAGGCTTTGCCGTTTACCTTGACGAGCTTAACCGCTTTAAAGCAGAGAAAAATGAGTATGATGTTGATACACTTCTTATTGAAAACTCTGATATTGCTTTAACTTTGAGTATAGCCCAAAAGCTGTCTGAAAACGGGGATAGTGTAAGGGTATGTAAAAGTATTCCCGATAATATCCGTTTCAGACGGGCAGTGACTATAAAGGATGGGGAGGTGGTTAGCCTTGAAAATGATTAATGTTGCACTTCCTAAAGGAAGACTGGGTGAAAAGGTTTACGATATGTTTGAAAAGGCAGGCTTTTCCTGTCCCTCCATTAAGGAAAACAACCGTAAGCTTATATTTGAAAATAAAGAGGCAGGGGTTCGTTACTTCTGGGTAAAGCCCTCTGATGTTGCAATATATGTTGAGAGGGGAGCCGCCGATATAGGTGTTGCAGGAAAGGATATTCTTCTTGAATACAACCCTGATGTGTATGAACTTCTTGACCTTGATATTGGAAAATGCAGAATGGCTGTTGCCGCTAAAAAGGATTTTAGAGATAATCCCGATACCACACTTAGAGTAGCTACCAAGTTTTCAAATATAGCTGCTAAATATTATAGTGAAAAGTGTAGAGATATTGATATAATTCATCTTAACGGTTCAATTGAAATTGCTCCTATTTTAGAGCTTTCTGATGTAATAGTTGATATTGTTGAAACAGGTAAAACCCTGCTTGAAAACGATTTGGTACCCTTTGAAACCATAGCTGACATAAGTGCAAGACTTATTTCCAATAAGTCAAGCTATCAGTTTAAAAAGGATATTATAGAAAAGGTCAGACTTAGTTTGGCTAAACAAGTGAGTGATAAAAATGATTAGTATTTTAAAATATGGAGAAGTATCAAACAGTGAGATTTTCTCCCGAGGCACTGCCGCAACCGATGTATCGTCAGTTGTTACCGAAATAATTGAGGATGTAAAGAAAAATGGGGATACTGCTCTTTATCGTTACTGTGAAAAGTTCGATAAAGCAAAACTTTCCTGCCTCGAAGTAAGCGAGGAGGAAAAGCAGGAAGCTTTAGACAGTGTAGAAGAGCGTTTTATAGAAATTCTTAAAAAAGCGGCTGAAAATATCAGAGCTTTTCACGAAAAACAGGTAAGAAACAGCTTTATTATTAACGATAAACCGGGCATAGTTATGGGGCAAAAGGTTATTCCTGTTGACAGAGCAGGTCTTTATGTACCGGGTGGTACTGCCGCCTATCCCTCTACTGTGCTTATGGATAGCATTCCTGCAAAAATAGCAGGGGTTAAAGAGGTTTGTATTGTAACACCCCCTATGGCAAACGGAAAGGTTAACCCTGTTATTCTTGCTGCAGCTGTTATTGCAGGGGTTGACCGAGTATTTAAGGTTGGGGGAGCTCAGGCTATTGCTGCCCTCGCCTATGGAACCGAGAGTATACCTAAGGTTGATAAAATTGTGGGACCGGGTAATGCCTTTGTGGCTGAGGCTAAAAAACAGGTTTACGGTACTGTTTCCATTGATATGATTGCAGGGCCCAGTGAAATACTTGTTGTGGCTGACGATACCTGTGAGCCTTCCTTTATTGCTGCTGACCTGCTTTCTCAGGCTGAACACGATAAAATGGCAAGTGCCGTTCTTGTAACCGATAGTCTTTCCTTTGCACAAAAGGTATCTGACGAACTGGAAATTCAGATACCAAAGCTGTCAAGAAGTGAAATAGCAAGAGCTTCTATTGATAATAACGGCAAAATTATAGTAGCACAGGATTTAAAGGTTGCTATCGAAATTGCTAACGAAATTGCTCCCGAACACCTTGAGCTTTGTGTAGATCATCCCTTTGATTATCTTGACTCTATCCGTCATGCAGGAAGTATTTTTATGGGTAAATACTGTCCTGAGGCACTGGGAGACTATTTTGCAGGACCTAACCACACACTTCCCACAAGCGGTACTGCTAAGTTTTCAAGTCCCTTGTCGGTAGATGATTTTGTTAAGAAAACTCAGTATACCTATTATACAAAAGAGGCGCTTGACAGGGTAGCACAGGATGTAGCCTACTTTGCCGAAAAAGAGGGACTTACAGCCCACGCTAAAAGTGCAATAATACGTACGGAGAAAAAGTAATGAGCAAGTTTCTAAAAAACTGTTATGCAAACCTTGATGCTTATGTACCGGGTGAACAGCCAAAGGACTGTGAGTATATAAAGCTTAATACAAATGAATCACCCTTTGAGCCCTCAGAGTCGGTTATAAAGGCTGTAAACAGTGATGAGGTTAAAAATCTTCGTCTGTATTCCGACCCTACCGCTTCTGCTCTTAAAAGCAAAATTTCAGAGCTTTATGGGGTAAACAGTGAAAATGTTTATGTTGCCAACGGTAGTGACGATATTTTAAACTTTTCCTTTATGGCTTTTTCGGGGGAAAGTAAACAGGCTGTTTTTCCTGAGATAAGCTATGGCTTTTATAAGGTCTTTGCCAATCTTTACGGTATCGAGTCTGAAATGATACCGCTTAAAGAGGACTTTTCCATTGATTACAAGGATTATCTTTATAAAAATAAGTTTATAATTATTGCTAACCCCAATGCTCCTACAGGACTGACTCTTTCTGTAAAGGAGATTGAGGAAATAGTTAAAACCAATAAAAACAATGTTGTGCTTATTGATGAAGCTTATGTTGATTTCGGCGGTGAGAGTGTTGTGCCTCTTACAAAGAAATACGATAATCTTCTTGTTTCAATGACCTTTTCCAAATCAAGATGTATGGCAGGGGCAAGACTTGGTTTTGCTATAGGAAATAAAGAGCTTATCAAGGATTTAGAGCTTATAAAATATTCCACAAATCCTTATAATATTAACCGACTTACCCTTGTTGCAGGGGTAGCGGCACTTGAGGAAAACGACTATTATATGGATAGGTGTAAGGAAATAATAAAGAACCGTGAGTATACCGAAAAAGAACTTAAAAAACTCGGCTTTACCCTAACCGACTCAAAGACAAACTTTGTTTTTGCACAGTGTGATTTTATAGACGGCGAAGAGCTTTATAAAAGACTTAAAGCTAAGGGTATTCTTGTCCGTCATTTTTCACTTGAAAAAATTAAAAACTATAACCGTATAACTATAGGAACAATTGAGCAAATGAGGGCGTTAATCAACGCTATAAAGGAAATTAAGGAGGAAGTAAAATGAGAACAGGTTTTATAAAAAGAGATACTGCTGAAACTCAGATTGAACTAAGCCTAAATCTTGATGGAAATGGAAAGGCAGAATTAGACCTTGACTGTGGTTTTCTTACACATATGTTGACCCTTTTTGCCCGTCACTCAGGCTTTGACCTTAAAATAAAAGCAACAGGGGACACCTTTGTTGACGACCACCACTTAGTTGAGGATATAGGTATTTGTCTTGGAAAAGCTTTCAAAGAGGCTCTTTCTGATATGAAAGGCATTAACCGTTACGGCTCTGTGCTTTTACCTATGGATGAAGCTTTAATTGAAACAGCCGTTGATATTTCGGGCAGACCTTATCTTTCCTATAAGCTTGACGGACTTACTGAGAAGGTAGGAAACTTTGATACCGAGCTTGTTGAGGAATTTTTTATAAGCTTTGTGAGAAATGCAGATATAACACTGCATATTATAAAGCGTGACGGAAAGAACACTCACCACATAATCGAGGGTGCTTTTAAAGCTGTTGCAAGGACACTGAGAACTGCCATAAGCATTGACAGCCGTTTTAAAGATGAAATTCCCTCTACCAAAGGAGTTCTCTGATGATAGCAATTATTGATTACGGTGTGGGTAATCTTTTTTCCCTTTGCTCCTCCTTTAAGGCTATTGGAGCCGATATTTGTGTAACAGGGGATAAGGAGATTATAAGAAAAGCCGACAAGCTTATTCTCCCGGGTGTTGGTGCTTTTTGTGATGCCGCTAAAAAGCTTTCTGATTTAGGACTTGACGAGGTTATAAAGGAAGAAGTAAAGAAAGGCAAATGTATTATGGGTATTTGCCTTGGTATGCAGATGCTTTTTGAAAAGAGCTATGAATATGGTGAACATAAGGGACTTGGTCTTTTAAAGGGTCAGGTTATCGGAATGGAAAATACTATTCCAAAAGACCTTAAAATACCACATATTGGTTGGAATTCACTGCATTTTAAAAAGGAAAATCCTCTTTTTAAATACATAAAGAATGGGGACTGTGTATACTTTGTTCATTCCTTTTATGCTTATGGCTGTGATGATAGCCTTATTGCTACTGCAGAGTACGGAAATGAGCTTACTGCTGCTGTTGCAAAGGGTAATGTTTACGGCTGTCAGTTCCACCCCGAAAAAAGCGGAGAAGTAGGACTTAATATTTTAAAAGCGTTTTGTGAGGTATAAAACCTATGATAATTTTTCCTGCAATAGATTTATACGAGGGTAAAGCTGTTCGTCTTTATAAGGGCGATTATAATAATATGACAGTTTATAGCCATAAGCCCGAAGAGGTTGCCCTGTCCTTTAGAAAAAGCGGTGCCGACCATCTTCATCTTGTTGACCTTGAGGGTGCAAGGGACGGCTCTACCCCCAATATTAAAACAATAAAGAAAATAAGAAATACCACCGACGCTTTTATTGAAATCGGTGGTGGTATTAGAAATATAGATACTGTAAAAACCTATATTGATGTCGGTGTAGACCGTGTTATTTTAGGTACTGCTGCTGTTAAGGACAGAGAGTTTCTTTTATCTGCACTTAAAGAATACGGCGACAAAATAGCTGTAGGTGTTGATATTAAGGATGGTAAGGTTGCTATAAAGGGTTGGACTGAAAAGTCAGAGTATGACGGTACTCATTTTTGCTCTGATATGCAAAATATTGGTGTAAAGACAATAATATGTACCGATATTTCTCGTGACGGAGCTATGAAAGGCACTAATCTTCAGCTTTATAAAAGCCTTAAGGAACAGCTTTCCCTTAATATTATTGCCTCAGGTGGTGTCACCGATATGACCGATATTGAAAAACTAACCGAAATCGGCGTATATGGTGCCATTATCGGCAAGGCTTATTATACCGGTGCTATTGATATAGCTAAGGCGGTGGAGTGTGCAAAATGATTACAAAGAGAATTATTCCCTGTCTTGATGTAAAGAACGGAAGAGTTGTAAAGGGTGTAAACTTTAAGGGACTAAGCGATGTTTCTTCCCCTATAGAACTTGCAAAATATTATAGTGATAATGGTGCTGATGAGCTTGTATTTTACGATATAACCGCTTCCTTTGAGGGTAGACAGTTATTTACCGATATACTAAAAGAGGTGGCTTCTCAGATATTTATTCCTCTGACAGTAGGAGGGGGAATTAACACCATTGATGACTTTGACAGGGTTCTTAAATGTGGAGCCGATAAGGTAAGTGTTAATTCGGGAGCTATAAAAAATCCTCTTCTTATAGAACAGGCAGCAAAGAAATATGGTAATCAGTGTGTTGTTCTGTCGGTGGATATTAAAAGGGTGGACGGTGCCTTTCACGTCTTTGCTAAAGGCGGCAGAGAGGACACAGGCATTGAGGCTATAGAATGGATAAAACAAGGCGTTAAAAACGGAGCCGGTGAAATAGTTGTAAACTCTATTGATACCGACGGCGTTAAGGGTGGCTTTGACCTTGAACTGTTGGATATGGTGTGTAAAGCGGTGAGTGTTCCTGTTATTGCTTCGGGTGGAGCAGGAAATATGGAGCATTTTGTAAAGCTTTTTAAAACTCTTCCAAGTGTTGATGCAGGTCTTGCCGCTTCTATCTTCCACTTTGGCGAAGTAAAAATAAGTTATTTAAAGAAAGAACTAAATAATAACGGTATTGTTGTGAGGTTATAATTATGTTTAATATAGATGAACTTAAATTTGACGAAAAGGGACTTATCCCTGCAATTGTAGTAGATGCAGATACTAAAAAGGTACTGACTTTAGCCTATATGAATAAGGAAAGCCTTAAAATTTCTATGGAAAAGGGACTTACCTGTTTTTATAGCAGAAGCAGACAACAGCTATGGCTTAAAGGGGAAACCAGCGGAAACTATCAGCATATTGTATCCATTACTGCTGACTGTGATAAGGATGCTTTAACAGTAGTGGTTAAAAAGGACGGCCCTGCCTGTCATACAGGAAATGATACCTGCTTCTTTAATGAGGTATGGCAGAGTGATGAGCTTTCCGAGTTTTCCACCGAGGGACTTTATAAGCTTCTTGAGGGCAGAAAAAAGGATTTACCCGAGGGTTCATATACTACCTATCTTTTTGAAAAGGGAATTGATAAAATTCTTAAAAAGATTGGAGAAGAATGTACCGAGGTTATTATTGCAGGTAAGGCAAATGATAAAGCCGAAACGATATACGAGGTAGCCGACCTTATGTATCACGTTATGGTTATGATGGTTGAAATGGGAATAAGCGTTGCTGATATTAAAAATGAATTAGCATCCCGCCATGTAATTGATAAAAAGGTAAAACAGGAAAAAATGACAGGAAACTAAAAAAGGGCCGTATGGTCCTTTTTTAGTTAGGGATTAGGGACTAGGATTTAGGGACTAGGGACTAGGGATTAGGATTTAGGGATTAGGATTTAGGGATTAGGGATTAGGATTTAGGGGATAGGGTGTAGGGCTGGGGCTTGCTCCAGCCGTTTTGCTATTATTTATCGTCTTTTCGGTGGGAGTCAACCCCACCAGCTATAAAATATTACTGAACATTCGCATTTAACACAAACAACTTTTATTTCATTACCTTTACAAAATGGAACATTTCGTCAGGACCTTCGTTGTGGTTGTGTTCCTCATCATCAGGCAAATCGATAGTGGGTGCAAAATACTCGCACCAAAACTCGTCAATCTTAAAACCGCATTTATTAACATAAAAATGAATATTACGTTTGTCAAAATACGGTGTGCAGGTTTTCCAAATTACAGTTTCGGGGTGTAGTTTTTCAACCGCTTGCCATGCTCCGTAACCGATACCTTTGCTGTGTTCATCTGGCAGGGTGAAAAGAATTTCGAGTTCGTTGTGGTGTGTTTCCTTGTTAATTTTAAGTATCACACCGCCTACCTTTTTACCATGTGCAACAATTCGATATGTTTCGCTGTTAGGTGCATCAATACAGCGTTCGATAGTTTTGCGAGAAATAATTTCACCATCATCATCAATATGATTATCTCGCTGGCCAAACTCTAAAAGTGCACCGTGCTTAAACGACCATTGATTATCTATTATAAACTGCTCTCTGTCATCTACGGTTAATGGCACAAGCGTTACTTTTGTGTTTTTCATAATTACCTCCTAAAAAGAAAAAACTCCGGTCATTGCACATACAATAACCCGAGCTCACTCGGACACCTAATCCGGCATTTTGAATGCTACGGCACTCCGCCTCCGGTGACCAATATACGTTTTTATTATTATAGCACATTACAAACCCAAAAGCAATTAAATTGGTAGAAATTTTTGTTGAGGTATGGTATAATTAACTTAATCAATAACTACTTCGGAGGAAAAAATGAAAAATACACTTATTGTAGTAGATATGCAAAACGATTTTATAGATATGGCACTGGGTACCAAAGAGGCGGTTGCTATCATTCCAAAGGTTAAGGCAAAAATTCAGGAATATGTAAAAAACGGCGACGAGATTATTTTCACAAGAGATACACACTTTGAAGATTACTTAAATACAACCGAGGGCAAAAATCTTCCTGTAGAACACTGTATTAAAGGTACAAAGGGTTGGGAAATTGCCGACGGACTTTATGTCGAGGGTGCAAAAATCATCGATAAACAAAACTTTGGCTGGCCTCATTGGAATGAGGAGAAATTCGAAAGTGTTGAGCTTATCGGCCTTTGCACCGATATATGTGTGGTTTCAAACGCTCTAATTATAAAAGCGCAGTTCCCCGAGATACAAGTGACGGTGGATTCATCTTGCTGTGCAGGTGTAACTCCCGAGAGCCACCAATCCGCCCTTAAAACAATGCAAATGTGTCAGGTGGAAGTGGTATAAATGATTATTTTAATAACAGGTGCTTCGCACACAGGCAAGACGGCTCTCTCCCAAAAACTGCTTGAAAAATATAAATATCCGTATCTCTCGATTGACCATTTAAAAATGGGGCTTATTCGTAGTAAAAACACCGAACTTACCCCAATGGATGATGATAAATTAACCGAACATCTGTGGCCGATAGTTCGTGAGATTATTAAAACCGCTATAGAAAACAAGCAAAACCTTATTGTCGAGGGTTGCTATGTTCCTGTAACTTGGCAAGAGGATTTCAGTAAAGAATATCTTGAAAACATACGATATTACTGCCTTGTAATGAGCGAAAATTATATAAGATACCATTTTGATGATATTAAGAAATATGCTAATATTATTGAAAACCGCCTTTGTGACGATCTGACAATAGACGGCTTACTACAAGATAATGGACTTATTTTAAACGAATGTAAAAAACATAATTTAAACTTTATACTTATTGAAGATAATTATGAAATTGATATTGAGATAATTTAACGGGGTGCGTTATGACGGTTAAATTGTTTTTGGAGGCAATGCTTAAATTTATATTAGGCATTGCTTTGGTTGGCGTTTTAATATTTTTACCCGCAGGAACGTATTCGTTTTTTTACGGCTGGCTACTTATGGGGATATTGTTTATCCCTATGTTTTTTGTGGGAATTGTAATGATGTTCAAAAATCCCGAACTCTTAAAATCCAGACTTGATGCTAAAGAAAAACAAAAGGACCAAGGTATAGTTGTGAAATTAAGTGGTCTTATGTTTCTCATAGGTTTTTTTGTTGCAGGTTTCGGCTTTCGCTTTAACCTATATATGTTGCCAAAAGGTGTGGCTATCGGTGCTTCGGCGGTCTTTCTTGTGGCATATATTCTTTATGCCGAGGTGCTAAGAGAAAACACATATCTGAGCCGAACAATAAAGGTGCAGGAAAACCAAAAAGTGATTGACACAGGACTTTACGGCATTGTTCGTCATCCTATGTATAGTGCAACTTTACTTTTGTTTTTGTCCATACCGATTGTTCTCGGCTCGATATATTCATTTATTATTTTTCTTGCTTACCCCTTTATCATTGCAAAACGAATTAAGGGCGAGGAGGAACTCCTTGAAAAAGAACTTGAGGGGTACAGTGAATACAAGCAAAAGGTAAAATACCGCCTGATACCGTTTATTTGGTAATAAGGAGTAAATACTATGAAAAAACTTAAAGGACTGATAATAATGCTTTTTATTTCTCTTTCACTATTTGGTTTAACCGGGTGCGGTGGCGATAATAATAACACTTATGAGCAAATTACACCTGAACAAGCAAAGTATATTATGGACACCGAAAACGATTACATCATAATTGATGCACGTACCACAGAAGAATTTGCACAGGGACATATTGAAAACTCAATTTTAATACCCGAATACGAAATAGCAGACCGAGCCGAAAAGGAACTGCCCGACAAAGAGCAATTAATTCTTGTTTACTGCCGTAGCGGTAGAAGAAGCAAAATTGCATCCGAGGAACTTGTCAAACTCGGCTACACTAATGTTAAGGAATTCGGCGGTATTATCGATTGGCCGTATGAAGTTGTGAAGTGAGGACAACTACTATGACCAATTACGACAAGGAAGTAAATAGGCACTGGGGAGAAACCGATGCCTATAAAGAATATGAGCAAAAGACCGCCAATTACACTAATGTTAAATGGCAAGAGGTAAATAACGGACTAATGACCGTGTTTGCAAAATTTGCCGAATGTAAGCAAAACGGCAATACCGCCGACTCAAATGATGCACAGGCACTTGTAAAAGAACTGCAAAATTACATCACCGAAAACTACTATACCTGCACCAAACAAATTCTTGTAAGCCATGGTCAGATGTATGCAGCCGATGAACGCTTTAAAAATAACATTGATAAAAACGGCAACGGCACCGCAGAATTTGTTTCACAGGCGATAGAAATATACTGTAAATAACGCTAAAATATAATAAATAGTAAAGCTCTCTGCGCGACAGAGGGCTTTTTCACTATTTTTTACCTAAGTTGTTCTGTTCTTTTTCGGAAATTATATAAATTTGTCAAAAAAACTAAGATATTGAAAAATTCAAAGTTATATGTTATTATATATATAATTATATATATAACAAATAGGTTTGGGAGAGTGAAACAATGGCAATAACATTTAGACATAAGAAACAAAGGCAACACTATGTTCTTTATACGGTTATTACTACTATTTTATTATGTTCCATTTTTCTTGCTATGGTAGGACTTTTGTATGCGGATGCCAAGAATGAGGCTGAGGAAAATCTTCATATACAAACTAAGCAGATTAAAGATGATATTACTCTGCAATTAATATCTGACCGCGAAAATCTTTCTACAATGGCTAACTTTGCTGCAACGCTTTATAGCGAAGAAGAACGTTATGACATAATGTTCGAATCCTTTAAACCTATTGGATTAATTGAAAATATCGGTATATTAAATCGTGATAATACCTTTGTTACGAGAACCGGAACACTTAATGTAAGCGGTGATTTTTCTTTTGAAGAAGAAGTTAAGAAAGGTTCTTATATAAGTTCAAGGGTAAGCGATGTTACAACTCGTGGAAAAGAAATAGTCAGAAGTGCCGTACCGATAAAGGTTGGCGATGAAATGGTTGGCATTTTATACGGCGTTATTCAACTTGATAAAATTGGTGCTAAATATAAAAAAATGGCTGAAGAGCTTGATGCTCAGTTGTTTGTATATGATAAAGCATCAGGTGACCTGATTATAGATAACATACATAATAACTTAGGGAATATATCTTTTTTGGAAGACCGTAAGTATAACGATGGTTCTTCTTATGAAGAATTTTTGAAAAATGATAAAGGATTTTTATCATTTGAGTCGGCATATAGGGACGAAAATGCATATATGCATTATTCTACCATAGATGAAATTGGTTGGATGATCGCTCTTGTAAGATATGATTCACAGGTATTTGCCGCTGTAAGAGATTTAACACAAATATTATTGATAGTATTCTTTACGATGCTTATTGTTATTTTTGTATATATACTTGTTTTGATGACAAGCGAACAACAGATTAATCAGGTAACGACATCTGCATCTGATATCAGAAAAATCCTTTTGGAAACATCGGGAGAAAAGGATAATATTTTAGAATCATTAAAACAGGTATGCGTTTTTGCAAAGGCAAGAGCTGCTATATTTTATAACACCGACGGTGAGGATTATAGATATATTGCAGAAGGCGTCGCTTTGGATGATGATGCTAAAAAATACATAATGTCAGAATTGTTAAGGTACGTTTCAGAATTGCATACTTTAAAGGGAAAAGTTCTGAATATTCTTTCTATCAGACCAACCAAACATTTGTATAAAACCAATCCTGCATTTTATAAGTTTTTAAAAGAAAACGATATTTTTGATATTTCGCTTTCCGGTACAGTGAGTGGCACAAATCATATTACTGTTTTAGCAGTGTTTAATGCCAAGCACGGAAATCAGGTAAGAATACTTGCTGAGAAGATATCGGCATGTTTCTCTATGGCGTTGTATAATAAGAATTATCTTAACAGAACAAAACTTATTGCAACAACCGACTCCCTTACAGGAGCCTTAAATCGTGTTGCATATAAGAATGATTTACGTATTTTAGAAGATGAAAAGAACACAAATGTAGCATGTATTTATATAGATGTTAACGAATTGCATCTTATTAATAATAAGTATGGTCATGCGGCAGGCGATGAGATGCTGATATACGTAGCAAACACATTAAAAGATGTTTTTTACGGTTATAGTGTTTACCGTATGGGCGGAGATGAGTTTTTAGTATTCTGCAAAAACATTACACCCGATAGTGTAAAGGATAACATTGAACGCCTTAATAAAGAATTAAGTTTGCGAAAATACAATGTTGCAGCAGGTGTTTCTTTCAGAACACAAAATATCGATGTTGAAGAAATGGTCAAAGAAGCCGAAATCAGAATGTATGAGTCAAAGGCCGAGTACTATCAAAAGACTAAAGAATCCAATGACAATAAGCTTAAAAACGAATATGTTCAGTTGCAAACGGGTATACTCGAGATTGATACAATGCTTTCTGTTCTTAAAGAAAATTATAACGGTATATATCGTGTTTCGTTAGATACTGATAAAGCCAGACGAATTTTAATGCCGGCATATTTAGGTTACAACGAAGAGGAAGAGCATTTTTCAAATTTGTTTTCAAAATATGTTTCCGATTGGGTACATCCTGATTATCACAGAGCAGTAATGAGTTTTCTTAATTATGATGCTCTTAACCATCAATTAGCGGAAAACAAAACGCCAAAAATCACGTTTAAGAAAAATAATGGCGAAAGCGTTGTTTTAACCGTTTATAAACTCTGTGAAGGAGAAACCGTAGTCAATACCCTTTGGGTGTTTGCAAAAGCATAAATTTATTGACAAATACGAATCATTGCAATATACTGTTAGTGTAAATATTAGCAAAACCGATGAAAATCGGCGACGCAAAGCAAAGAGGCTAAGGTTTATACTATGCCAGTCCAGCTGCAATGATAAAAGTCATTATTTTGACTTTCTATTATTGCAGTTTTTTGTTTTAATACCAAAATTATATAGTGAGGTAGAAATTAATGGGCAATAAACTTACTGAATCATTTAAGAATGGTGCATCGTACAGTCGTGCATTTCTTAAAGAAAGAAAACTTTTGAAGGAAATTGCAACCGCCTTTGAAAACAATGAATTCCAAATGCACCTTCAGTTTATTGTAGATAATAAAAACAAAAAAATTGTTTCAGCGGAAACTTTGTCAAGATGGGTGAATTCCGCGGGCGAGACGATTTTCCCGGGGACATATATAGGCTTAATGGAAAAATCAGGACTTATAGTAACATTTGACTATTATATGTTCGAAAAGGTTTGTAAAAAACTCAGTGAGTGGAATGGAACTGAATTTGGTAATTTTACATTATCGTGCAATATTACAAGACTTACAATTTCAGAAAAAGATTTTGTACAAAGAATAAAAGAAATAGCGCAAAAATATGATTTTGACAGAAAAAAATTGCTTATTGAAATTACCGAAGATTCTTTAGAGAAAAATTTGGTTACGGCAATGTATAACATCATTAAGGTGAAAGAACTCGGTTTTCGTATAGCTCTTGATGATATTGGTAGCGGATATACTTCCTTTATCAGTCTTTGTGAATATCCTATCGACGTTATCAAACTGGATAGAGAGATTTTACTTTTGACGGGTACGGAAAAAGGTAAAAAACTATTTAAGGGATTAGTTTCTTTGGCACACAATCTTAATCTTACCATTGTGTGCGAGGGTGTTGAGACAGAAGAACAAAATGACTTTGTTTCAAACAGTGATTGTGACTATATTCAAGGTTGGTATTATACCAAAGCGTTGACTGAAAATAAGGCAGAAGCATTTGCAAGAGGGTATATGAACAAGTTTATATAAAGTTGGGGAAAAGTATGGATAACAAATTTTCTAAAGATTTATATAGATATTACGGCGAAAAAGGGGAAACCTTTGCAAAAAGATTATTAAGACCTGTGGAGCTTAAATATATAGCTCTTTTCAGAAAAGCAAACTCTGCCCGATTTAAGCCGTTAAGACTTTATTACACTATAAAACTTAAACTTATGTCTTATAAAACCCATATTCAAATCCCTGCAAGAACGCAGATTGGCGAAGGGTTTTATATTGGTCATAGCGGCAGGGTTATTATTAACCCCGAAGCTAAAATCGGTAAAAACGTGAATATCGCAACAGGCGTTACAATTGGCTATGAAAACCGTGGCGAAAGAAAAGGCGCACCAACGATAGAGGGTAATTGCTGGATAGGTACAAACTCGGTTGTTGTGGGTAATGTGAAGATAGGCGAAGATGTGCTTGTGGCGCCATTAACCTTTGTGAATTTTGATGTTCCCGCACACAGCATAGTAATCGGAAACCCTGCAAAAATCATTCATAAAGAAAACGCTACAAAGGATTATGTAGAAAACAAGATATAAAAAACTTTAAAAGGAGGGAACTTTAATATGGCAAAAAAAGATAACCGAATTAAATATAATTTGGTATCCGGTATTGTTTATCAGGTTATCTTAATCGTTATAGGTTTCCTTCTTCCAAGACTTTATTTAGAAAACTTTGGTTCAGAGGTTAACGGCGTTTTATCAACCATAAAACAAATATTTGTATATATGGCTTTGCTTGAATCGGGTGTTGGACTTGCCACAACACAGGCACTGTACAAACCTGTTGCCGAAAATAATTACGGAAAGGTAAGCTCTGTTATTTCTGCAACCAATAATTTCTACTGTAAAATAGGATTTATTTATGCTGCAATTGTGCTTATTATAGCAACGTGTTACGAGTTTTTTATACCAACAGGTATTGAACGTGGTGTGGTTTTCGGGATAGTAATTTTAACTGCACTTCCGGCATTATTTAGTTATTTTGTTCAGTCAAAATATAGAATACTTTTAGAGGTTGACGGTAGAAAGTATGTAATAACTACCTCTGAAACAGTATTGCAGCTTTTATCTAATATTGGTAAAATACTTGTTTTAATACTATCGAACAGTCTTATTCTTATTCAGCTTGTTTACTGTATTTTATATTTGCTTCAACTGGGATATGTTTATATTCACGCCAAAAGTAGATATAAGTGGCTTGACCTTAAAGCAAAACCCGATTATGAGGCAGTTTCTCAAAGAAAATCGGTACTTGTGCATCAGGTTTCGGGAATGGTATTTAACAACACCGATGTTTTACTTTTATCAATCCTTACCGACTTTAAGGTTGTTAGCGTTTATACGATTTATAATATTTTCTTTTCACAGGTGCAGAACTTTATTACAAGCATTATTTCGGGATTTAGTTTTGCACTCGGACAAATGTTCCATACCGATAGGGAAATGTTTTTGAAGGTATATAATGTTTATGAAACATTTTACATAATGGCAACCTTCATAATCTATACACTTATGGCAGTATTCCTTTTACCCTTAATTCAGATATACACAAGTGGTATTAATGACGCTAATTATACAAATGTTTATCTTGTGATTTTGTTTGTTATTATGAATTTATTAGCTAATGGAAAATTACCGTCAAATCACGTCTTGGAATTTTCGGGTAAATTTGAAGAAACACGCTCCCATGCAATTGTTGAAATGATAATCAATATTGTTGTATCGGTGGTAGCAATTCTTCTTTGGGGAATTTGTGGTGCAATCCTTGGTACAATAGTTGCTCTTTTATATAGAGGGGCTATGATGATTTACTATTCAAACAAAAAGGTTTTAGAAAGAAGTGTTTTTGCTACATATAAATTATGGCTTGTTAATGGAGTTGTTTTTGTAGCAATTATGTGTGTGTTCTTTGTTGATAGCTTTTGTGACCTTTCGTTTGTAAGTCTTTTAATTAAGGGAATTATTCATTCGTTTTGGATTGTGTCTTTATACATAGTAGTGAATTTTGCTTTCTTCAAGGATGCATTCAAAACCATAATAGCACTTAGGAGGAAGAAAAAATGAGTATTCCCAAAGTGATTCATTATTGTTGGTTTGGTAAAGACAAAATGCCAAAACTTGCAAAGAAATGTATTAAAAGTTGGAAAAAATATTGTCCCGATTATGAAATCGTTTGCCACAATGAAGATAATTTTGATTTAACGCAAAACCGTTATCTGAATGAAGCGTATAAAGCGGGTAAGTGGGCTTTTGTCAGCGACTATGCAAGGCTTAAAATAATTTATGACAACGGCGGAATTTATCTTGATACCGATGTTGAGATCATTAAATCCATTGATGATTTGCTTTTAACTGGCGGATT
>JAEIGA010000570.1_pt1 | contig 54227 bp, 51 predicted proteins | sample 9270691 | NCBI WGS metagenome assembly JAEIGA01 (sample SAMN17057246, study PRJNA624740) | gut metagenome | biome: biome; isolation source: fecal sample | host: Bos grunniens | place: China: Xizang | collected 2019 | reverse complement strand
GTTCAAGCCCATTTTTTGAAGCATGTCAGCTTTTGAAAAGACATTATCAACTTCTTCAAAACAAAATACTTCGCCTTGATTCATAACAAGAACTTTATCACTATATATTGCAACATCATCCATAGAATGCGAAACAAAAATTACAACATTTTTCTCTTTTTCATGATAATTCTTAATTAAATCTAATAACTCCCTTCTTCCTCGGGGATCTAATCCTGCAGTAGGTTCATCCAAAACTAGTATTTTAGGCCTCATAGCAAGAATACCAGCTATTGCAACTCGCCTTTTTTGGCCACCAGATAAATCAAAAGGCGAAGAATTTAATAAAGAATCCGGAATATTCAAATAAGAACATGTTTCTTTTATTCTTTGATCTATCTCTTCTTCAGATAACCCCATATTCCTAGGCCCGAAAGCAATATCTTTATATACAGTTTCTTCAAATAATTGATATTCAGGATATTGCATAACCAATCCAACATCAAATCTTGTTTTCAATATCTGCTCAGAACTGCTCCAAATATTGATTCCATCAACTTTTACTTCTCCAGCAGTTGGTTTTAGTAATCCGTTAAGCATTTGAATAAGAGTTGACTTTCCGCTCCCAGTATGTCCAATAATCCCAATAAACTGTCCTTTTTCTATATCTAAATTAACATCACGAACAGCTTGTTTTTCATCCGGCATACCCTTTTGATATGTAAAACTGACGTTTTTCATTTCAATATAACTCATTCTATTACCTCCAAAGTTTCAGATAACGAGGTAATAAATTCATCAGGAGAAATAACGTTGCTCTCTATAGGAAAACCTCGCTTTTGCAAAGCTAGTGAAAGTCTTGTAGAGACAGGAACATCTAATCCTAAATCGAGCATTTTCTTATAATTTCCAAATACTTCATGCGGTGTTCCTGATAAAGCAATCTTTCCTTCTGATAAAACGATTATTCTATCAGCAAGTGCAGCCTCTTCCATAAAATGAGTTATTAGTACAATTGTGATTCCTTTATCTTTATTTATTCTCTTTACAACATTCATTACTAGCTGTCTGCCTACTGGGTCAAGCATGGCAGTCGGCTCGTCCAAAACAATGCAACGTGGTTCCATTGCAAGTACGCCTGCAATAGCAACACGCTGTTTCTGTCCACCAGATAATTTATACGGAGCATCAAACCTATGCTTATTTAAACCAACAGCATCTATAGCTTCAGAAACTCTTTTCTCTATTTCTTTCTGTGGCAATCCTAAATTTTCTGGTGCAAAAGCAATATCTTCTTCTACTATTGTAGCTACGATTTGGTTATCCGGATTCTGAAATACCATTCCAACATTTTTACGAATTTGTATAAGGCTATCTTCATTTTTTGTATTTATTCCATCAACTAGTACATCACCAGAGGTGGGAAGAAGGATACCATTCATAAGTTTAGCCATAGTAGATTTACCAGATCCATTGTATCCAAGAACAGCAACAAATTCGCCCTCGTAAATATCACTAGTAATTTTATCTAATACTAATGAAGATTCGGGACGATAAGAGAAAGACACATTTTGGAAAGAAATAATACTTTTCAATCTTACCTCTCATTTATGAGCAGCGTAGTATTTCCGCAAGGGAGCGCATACCCATTAGAACTTACAGTTAATCCAATTTCATCTGAACTGATTAAAGATGCATAATTGGGCAATAAGCATTTAAGAAGATACCCAATCGCAGACGATGAAACTCCTGTAGTATACGTATTTATAGAGAAAAATAACGGATCAGAAGAAAGAATCTTTACGCATTCTTTAACAAAATCATATAGATCATCTTCTAATTTCCATACCTCGCCTGAAGGACCTCTACCATAACTAGGAGGATCCATAATAATAGCGTCGTATTGTTTGCCTCTCCTGTATTCTCTTTCAACAAATTTCTTGCAATCATCAACGATCCATCTGACACTTTTATCTTCCAAATTGGATAAAGAAGCATTCCTTTTTGCCTGATTGACCATTCCTTTACTTGCATCTACGTGACATACAGAAGCACCTGCACGTAAACAGGCAAGAGTTGCAATTCCGGTGTAACCAAAAAGATTTAATACCCTAATAGGACGCTTAGCTTGAGAAATTAGTCTCATATATAATTCCCAATTTGCTGCTTGTTCAGGAAAAACACCTGTGTGCTTAAAACTGGTTGGTGTCACATAAAATGTTAGATCTTCCCATGAAATTACCCACTCATTAGGAAGAACATTTCTATACTCCCAACTTCCTCCCCCAGAAACAGAACGATGATATACAGCATCAGCTCTTTCCCATTGATTACTATGCCTTGTACCCCATATTACCTGAGGATCAGGCCTAACCAAAATATAATTTCCCCACTTTTCTAATCGTTCACCAGAAGAAGTATCAATTAATTCATAATCTCTCCAGCCTTTTGCTACTCGCATAAAGTGCCTCCGCGTGTCAATCTTCAAATAATGTGCCTTGCCATTGTGAGTCAGAAGGTAGTGGTTTTCCTAGATGCTGGTAAGCTAATGGCGTAACACATCTTCCTCTAGCTGTACGAGTAAGAAAGCCTGTTTGCATCAGATAAGGCTCACATACATCCTCTAAAGTGACTGCATCTTCTCCGAGCATTGCGGCAAGAGTTTCAAGTCCAACTGGACCTCCACTATAAAAATCAATTACAGCACTTAATAATCTTCTGTCCAATCCATCTAATCCCAACGAATCAATACCCATTTTACTCAAAGCTTCATTTACTATCTGATTCGTAAGCACTCCATTTCCAAGAACTTCAGCATAATCACGAACTCTCTTTAAAAGCCTATTAGCAATTCTAGGTGTTCCTCTGGATCTTTTTGCTATTTCTAATACAACTGATTCATCCTCAACAGGAATATTCAAGATAGAAGCTGATCTTGTAACTATAGTAGCTAATTCTTCTGGAGAATATAAATCCAGTTTTAAAAGCATACCAAATCTATCTCTAAGGGGTGACGAAAGTCTACCAGACCTAGTTGTAGCACCAACAAGAGTAAATTTTTTTAAATCGATTCTGATTGATCTAGCAGCAGGACCTTTTCCAATAATTATATCTAATGCAAAATCTTCCAATGCAGGATAAAGAACTTCCTCAACTGCTCTGGACAATCTATGAATTTCATCAATAAAAAGCACATCTCCTGGTGAAAGGCTTGTTAAGAGAGCAGCAAGATCACCTGGTTTCTCTATTGCAGGCCCAGACGTTATTCTAATATTAACACCCATTTCTCGTGCTATTATCTGAGCAAGAGTAGTCTTACCCAGCCCGGGTGGACCATATAATAATATATGATCTAATGTATCCCCTCTGCTTTTAGCAGCTTCCATATAAATAGATAGGTTTTCTTTCACTTGAGATTGACCAATGAAATCTGATAACATCAAAGGTCTTAATTTATTGGTAGTATCTAGATCCTCTGGCTCCAATGTTGGTTCTATTATTCTGTCGTCAAAATAATCATTCATATTCTTCACTTACTTTCTTGATGCTAATAATCTTAATGCTTCAGTGATCATTTTTTCAGTAGAATCAGAATCACTTACAGCAGCTAAAGCTCTACTTGCTTCACTGTTGGAAAAGCCCAATGAAACCAACGCAGCCAAAGCTTCTCCAACACTAGTTGTTGCTTCGGGAAGAATTTTCTCATTTGTTGGGTTAATTGCAAAACCAGTAACTTTATCTTTTAGCTCCACTACAATTCTTTGAGCAATACGATTTCCAACTCCTGGACAAGTAGTTAAAGCATGTGAGTCGCCACTGCCGATAATTAAAATCAAACGATCAGGTAAAAATGAAGACAAAATGGAGAAAGCCAGTTTTGAACCCACTCCGTTTACAGAACATAAAAGTTTAAACAATTCACGTTCTTCCTTTGAAACAAAGCCGCTTAATTCGACTGCATTTTCTTTAATTGAAAATAAAGTATAAAGATAAACTTCATCTCCAGTATCCGGAAGAGAGGATAATGTATTTGCAGAACAAGATACAAAATACCCTACTCCGCCACATACTACTACGGCACCATTTTCAGTCTTTTCATCCAATTTTCCTTGAAGAGAATAGATCATAATAAACCCTCAAAACTATTTAATATATTTAGACAAATCAGAGCTTAAAGTATGCGCATGACAAATTGCTACAGCTAAAGCATCTGCTGTATCGTCTGGTTTAGGTACTTTTTCCAAATTAAGTAATATTTTTGTTAATTCCATAACTTGTCTTTTTTCAGCCTTACCATAACCAGTTACCGCAAGTTTTATCTCGTTTGGAGTATATTCGTAAATTGGAATTGAAGCTTGAGCAGCTGCCAGCAATATTACACCTCTCGCTTCGCCAACTCCAATACCTGTAGTCTTATTATTCATAAAATATAGTTTTTCAATAGCTAATACATCAGGTGATGTTCTATTTATTACGTAATTAAGATCCGTATAAATCTTTTCTAGCCTTTTTTCGAATATCATATTAGGTTCTGTTGTAATAGCACCATAAGCAGCAACATGAAATAAATTACGGTAGTCATAATCAATAACTCCGTAACCTATAATTGCATAACCTGGGTCTATACCTAAAATTCGCATATTACACCACCTTAATCTTATAAATTATATCATAGGATATATTCTTTATAAATCTATGACTAAAATATATGACAAAAACAATCCAGAAAGATTTTCTCTTTCTGGATCATTTGTTATGGTGGGGACAACAGGACTCGAACCTGTGACCCCCTGCTTGTAAGGCAGGTGCTCTACCAGCTGAGCTATACCCCCATATTAAATTTTGGAGCGGGTTACGAGGCTCGAACTCGCTACCTCCACCTTGGCAAGGTGGCGCTCTACCAGATGAGCTAAACCCGCACGTGGTGGGCGCTACAGGACTCGAACCTGCGACCTCCTGCGTGTGAAGCAGGCGCTCTAACCAGCTGAGCTAAGCTCCCGACAGTCGAACATATTGAATTTTACATAATATCCTTTTGTTTGTCAACCTGTAAAAACATAATGACAAGAATAAATAAAAAAACAAACTAATAAAATATAGATAAATACTTATAATAATGAACGCAGTTCATCTGAAGAAAAATTATATTTAGTATTACAAAAATGACAAACTATCTCCGTGTTTTCTTGTTCTGTAGCTAAACGCCTCAACTCTGTTTTTCCTAAACTAATCAAAACTCTTTCCATACGCTCTCTTGAACACGTACAACGATATTCAACGTAAGAATGATCCAATTCGTTATAATCTAATGATTCAAATACCATCCCGGCAATATCAGATGGAGTTGCACCACTATCTAATAAAGAAGAGATATATGGAAATTTTGCAATATTATCTTCAAGTTTGCTAATAACAGAATTATCTGCTCCAGGAAGCAATTGAAGCAAAAAGCCTCCAGAACACCTTATAGATAAATCTTTGTCTACTAATACTCCTAGCGAGCAAACAGTTGGTACTTGCTCACTTACTGCATAATACTCTACTATATCTTCCGCAATCTCCCCACTTTTAATTGGAATCTGCCCAATATATGGCCTGTCAAGACCTAAATCTTTTATTACATATATTGTGCCATTTTTACCAACAAGATTTCCTACATCTAGTTTTCCTTTTGAATTGGAAGGAATATCCGCTGAAGGATTATCACAATATCCTCTTACATTACCTTCATGATCACTTACAACAACAATGCTTCCAATAGGTCCATCACCTTTGATCTGTAATGTTAAACTACTGTCATCCTTCATTAGTCCAGCACCCATAAGAGAAGCTACTGTCAAGGCTCTACCTAAAGCTGCAGAAGCGGTAGCAGATGTTTTATGTATATACTCCATCTTTTTGACGATGTTAGAAGAATCTATCACATGTAAAAAAGCAGAGCCATCTGCAGTAATATATCTAAATAAATTATCCATTCTTTATCTCTTTCTTGCTATTATCATAATTCTTTCTGAACAATCATTTAAATCTTGATACGTATCTCCATCCAAAATTTCTTTTACGACCAAATCACTTTCTATCAAAGTCTCTTTAAGCCATTCCAATGGAATATATATCTCTCTGATTATTTCTGTATTTCGATAATATGAATTTCCATCTTCAGTTGAAAAAAGATCCAGCATCATATTTATAGAGTCATCATTGCTATTATAATGATTTCTCCATGAACAAAAGACTTCTTCGTTCTCATATATATACGCATTATTATTTAATAGTACTTGATGCTTATAAAGCGTATTAATATCTATAAATAATAAATAACCAGATTCCAAAAATAAAGAGAACTTTTTAATACATGACTTAACATCATCAAGATTATTAAGGTGGTTTAATGTATCCTGAAGACATATTATGCCTTGAACTGTTCCATATAGATCCAATTCGGTAAGATCTTGACATAATAATAATTGTTCGGGATTTTTTTCCCTTGCAATGGTTAACATCTCTGGAGAATTATCTACTCCAATCACATCCAATCCGTAATCAAGCAATAATCTACTAATATTACCTGTACCACATCCTGCATCTAAAACTGTTATATCCTTTTTTTCTATACCAATTTTCGTAACAAGAAAATCGGCACGTCGTTTGTAATCGACGTTGCCGGTTAAAGAATCATAATATTTTGAAAGATAATAATAATTTGACATTACTCGTTTTTCAGCCAACCAAATTTTTCAAATACTAAACGATATCCATCTGCGCCATATGCCAGAGAACGATTAACTCTGCTGATCGTTGCTGTAGAAGCTCCTGTCTCAGCAACAATATCACTATATACTTTGCCTTCCAATAAAAGTTTTGCTACTTTGTAACGCTGTGAAAAAGATTTTAATTCTGGAACTGTACATAGGTCATCAAAGAAACTATAACACTCATCGATGTTCTCTAATGCCAATATTGCTCTAAACAAATCATCAGTTTCTTCTGACCTGCGAACATATGCCATAATTGATACCCTCCCTTAAATTCATCACACTTTAAAGCATAAATAGTTTAACACGTCAAACAGATAAAATCAATTGACAATATTATATATTCTTTCTCTTAACTCTAAAATAGAATTATTATCTAAACTAGAATATGGAATAATATCAATACAATTAAGCTTATCAAGAGTGTTTTTTATAATCGAGTACTGATCCTTATATTCCTTTACATTCAGTTTATCTATCTTAGTCAATACAACAATATAATCAATGCCATATGCATTAAAGTAATGAATCATATCTAAATCATCACTGTTAGGAGAACGCCTGGAATCTAATAGCAATATAGCAAGTTTAATATTTCTTTCAGAGGAAAAATACGATTCCATTAAATTTCCCCATCTTTCTCTATCAGAAACACTTCTTTTAGAAAAACCATAACCTGGAAGATCTACAAGATAACCATCTTCTAAATCAAAAAAGTTAATAGTAGTAGTTTTTCCAGGTGTAGAACTAACTCTGGCTAGCTTGTTATTATTGCACAATTTATTGATCAAAGTCGATTTTCCGACATTTGATCTTCCGCATAATACTATTTCATATTTATCAGAAGGAACTAATTGTTTTGCTTCTCCAAATGATCTCCAAAATGAACATGATAGAAAATTCATCGTATTTATTACTCCTTGCGTAACGCAAGTGCAAGCACCTCATCTATAGATTTAACTGGATGAATATTTATAGATGATAATACTTCCTCCGGCACATCCTGCAAATTAGGTACATTTGCGTGAGGAATAATTACATGTTTAATTTTTTCTTTATAGGCAGCTATTAGTTTTTCTTTCAATCCTCCTATTGGAAGGACTTTACCCTGTAAAGTAATTTCCCCTGTCATAGCAAAATCACATCTGGCTGGAATATTACATGCTGCAGATACTAAAGCCGTAACCATCGTTACTCCAGCAGAAGGACCATCCTTTTTCACGGCACCTTCTGGAGCATGCAAATGAATATCACTTTCAGAAAAAATACGATTAGATATCCCGAGTTTTTCAGCATTAAGTTTAGATATAGTAACAGCTAGCTGAGCAGATTCTTTCATTACATCTCCGAGACTACCTGTAAGTGTTATCTTTCCATTTCCCGGATAAAACACTACTTCTATAGGTAATGCAACACCACCTACTGCTGTCCATGCAAGGCCATTGACTAATCCAACAGTATCCTTACTAGCAACAGCACTTTCCTGACTAATCGGAGCTCCAAGACTTGCATTTAAAAACTGTTTTGTGATATGTATCTTTTCTTCAGGATTTAATGCAATTTCTTTTACAACTTTTCTATACAGTTTGGCGATCGTTTTCTCCAGATTTCTAACACCTGCTTCTTCTGTATATCCATCAATAAGCTCATATATAATTCTGTCTGAAATATGTACTTCCGAAGCAGTCAATCCATGCTTTTTTCTTTGTTTGGGAATAAGATATTTTTTAGCAATATGAAATTTTTCCATTCTTGTATAACTAGATAGTTCTATAACATCCATTCTGTCATACAAAGGAGCTGGAATCGCTCCACCATCGTTTGCTGTAGTCACAAAAACTACGTTAGACAAGTCAAAAGGAATATCCAAATAATGATCTACAAAACTATTATTCTGTTCTGGATCCAATACTTCAAGTAATGCTGATGAAGGATCACCTTTGTAGTCGTTACCCAACTTATCTATCTCATCAAGAAGAATTAAAGGATTTGCTGATCCTGCTTGCTGTATTGCAGATACGATTTTGCCTGGCATAGCAGCAACATACGTCCTTCTATGGCCTCTGATTTCAGCTTCATCTCTAACGCCACCTAATGACATACGGACAAATTTTCTTCCCATACTGTCCGCTAATGATTTTGCAACAGAAGTTTTTCCTACTCCTGGAGGTCCGACAAGACACAAAATCTGACCTCCCTGTTTACCAGTCCGAGCTCGCACGGCTAAATATTCCACTATACGGTCTTTAACTTCCTTTAATCCGTAATGATCTTTATCCAGTATTTTTTGTGCTCGAACAATATCCAAATTGTCAGTAGTATATTTTTCCCACGGCAAATTAAGAACAGTATCTAAATACTGATCAATCACTGCGTATTCTGGTGAACTTGTAGGTTGTTGAGACAGCCTATTAACTTCTTTGTGTAGTTTTTCTTTGTACACCTGATCTATGGGTAAAGATTCTACTTTACGATGGAGATCATTATAATCCTGTTCTAAAGAGGGCTCCTCCCCTAATTCTTCAGATATCGTGCGCATTTGCTCACGTAAATAAAACTCTCGCTGATTTTGCATCATAGAGTCTTGAATCTTTTCATTGATTTCCTGCTCTATTTTAAGAACGTCATTCTCTTTGGCAAGGATATCTAAAAGTAATGATAAACGTTTTAGTGAACTAGGCTCATTTAGGATGACCTGTTTATCCTGATATTGAAGCGGGAGATTAAATGCAAGATATTCGACTAATTCTTTAGGATTCGTGTCAGAATAAGCTTTCAATAATATATCGTTAGATATTTTGGGAATAAAACCAGCATATATATTTAGCTGATCCTGCAAACTTCTAACAAGAGCAGAAGCAGTAATAAGATCTTTTTTGAGTATCTTTCTTGCGTCTTCTCTCAATAATCCGGCAAAAACAACATCCTCTTGCTGACGTAAACTAATAAGTTTTGCACGGAATTTACAATCAACAAGAACTCTGAATAGCTCGTTATTTATTTTTAGTACCTGTCTGACTTCAGCAACGACACCATAAGAATAAAGATCTTTTTGCTTTGGATATTCAACAGATATATCTTTTTGACATACTAGAAATATTTTTTCACCTTTATCAAGGCAATAATTCACAGATTTAATTGACGCTTCTCTACTAACATCAAAATGATTAACAGTATCAGGAAAAAGGACGACACCCCTCATAGCTACTATTGGAAAAAACAGCAAATCTTCACTTTTCATTTTCATTTTCCTTATTACATACATTCGTTTATTTCATAGTCTTTATAGTTTATCAACTGTTTATATAAAATGCAATCAACAAAAATGAACAGGTATAAAATACCTGCTCATTTTTATTTAAGTATTAATTGAGGTTGTCCAGTTTTGACATTGTTTATATCAAATATAACCTTTTTAACGTCATTTCTGGAGCTTACTTCATACATCGTAGGTATCAGCAATTCTTCTAATACTGCTCTCAAACCTCTGGCACCTGAATTCTTTTCAAGAGTACGCTGTGCAATTTCTTCTAGAGCTTCATTTGTAAATTCAAGTGACACATTATCTAAAGAAAGCAGGTATTGATACTGTTTTATCAATGCATTTTTAGGCTCAGTCAATATTCGAACCAATGCCTCTTTATCTAAAGCATCGAGAACAGAAATAACAGGCAATCTTCCGACCAGTTCAGGAATCAAACCAAATTTTACAAGATCATGGCCGTTAACCATTGACAATTTTTTCTGTTTGTTCTTTTCTTCTTTACTTAATACTTCAGCTCCAAAACCTAGTGCAGAGGAAGAGATTCGATTCTCAATTATTTTATCTATACCATCAAAAGCGCCACCGCAAATAAATAATATATTCTTTGTATTTATCTGAATAAACTCTTGTTGCGGATGTTTTCTTCCGCCTTGAGGAGGAACATTTGATACAGTTCCTTCAAGTATCTTGAGAAGAGCCTGCTGAACTCCTTCACCGCCTACATCTCTAGTAATAGATGGATTTTCGCTTTTACGTGAAATTTTATCTATTTCATCGATATAAATAATTCCTCGTTCCGCAGCTTTTATATCATAATTTGCTGCTTGAATAAGCTTAAGAAGAATATTTTCTACATCCTCTCCAACATAACCAGCTTCTGTGAGCGTTGTCGCATCTGCAATAGCAAAAGGAACATCTAATGCTTTAGCTAAAGTTTGAGCAAGATAAGTTTTACCAACACCAGATGGGCCTATCAGAAGGACATTACTCTTTTGAAGTTCCACCTCAGATTCTTTGCTGTTGAAGTTTTTAAGTCTTTTGTAATGATTATATACAGCAACAGACAAAGTGACTTTTGCTTCTTCTTGTCCAATTACATAGCTGTCTAATATTTCCTTTATTTCTTTTGGCTTTAATAGCTTATCAGTATCAAAACCTTCAGAAGCTTTCATAGATTTGTTTGAAGAAGGTACATATTCATCATGCAATAATGAATAACATAACTCAACGCACTCATTACATATATAAACATTGGGACCTACAAGCATTCTGTCGACTTGATCCTGAGTCTTTCCGCAGAAAGCACACCGCATTACCTTTTTAGATCCTGCCATACCATTCCTTCCATCAACGCTTGTCTATTACTTTGTCAACAAGGCCGTATTCCAGTGCCTCTTCTGCGGACATGTAAAAATCGCGTTCCGTATCACGTTCGATGATCTCAAGAGGCTGTCCTGTCATTTCGGAATACATTTTATTCATTTTATTTCTGATACTGATTATGTGATCAGTATGGATCTTCATGTCTGAAGCTTGCCCTTCGACACGTCCTAACGGCTGATGAATAAGTACTTCACTATTCGGCAGCGCATATCTTTTTCCTTTTGTTCCTGCAGCAAGTAAAAATGAACCCATAGAAGCAGCTAATCCTACACAAATGGTAGAAACATCACATTTGATATAGTTCATAGTATCATATATTGCTAAGCCAGCAGATATTGAGCCTCCTGGACTATTAATATAAATACTAATATCTTTATCCGGATCCTGTCCCTCAAGGAAAAGTAACTCAGCCACAACAACACTTGCAACGCTATCATTAATTTCTCCATTAAGGATAATAATGCGATCATTCAGCAATCTGCTGAATATATCGTATGCTCTTTCGCCTCTACTTGTCTGTTCGACAACATTCGGAATCAATATATCGTTTGAAGGATACATAAATACCTCCTAGGAAAATGGATAAAATATGATAATTATTCTTTAGAACTCTCTTCTTTATCCTCTTCAGGTTTTTCTTCTACAACTCCATTATCTCTGACAAAGTCAAGAGCTTTTGATCTTAGAAGATCTGCTTTCAAAAGTTTTTCAGGAAGCAGTTCTTTAAGTTTATCTACTTCCATCTGGTATTGCTTTGCCTGCTTCTCATATTCGTTTTCTACATCTTCTGATGTGACTTCCAAGTTTTCAGCACGAGCAATAGCTTCAAGCGCTAGACTGACCTTTACTTTCTTCTCAGCAGTTGGACGAACAGAATTGCGAAGACTATCTCTAGTCAATCCAGTATATTTGAAATAGGTATCCATATCTATGCCCTGATACTGAAGACTATAAGCAAATTGATCCAATTCATTATCAATAGCTTCTTCAATTAAAGCAGGGTGAATATCGCCTTCCATATCTTCAATTATCTTGTCCATAAGAGCATTTTCAAATTCAGTATTTGCTCTATCTTCTTTGTTCTTAAGTAAAGTATTCTTTATGTCTTCTTTTAATTCATCAAGGGTATCAAATTCACTTACATCTTTTGCCAATTCATCATCTAGCTCTGGTAATTCCTCTAAATGAATACCATTCAACTTACATTTAAATACAGCAGGTTTACCAGCTAGGGATTTTTCGCCATATTCTTCCGGGAAAGTAACATTAACGTCAAATTCATCACCAACAGAATGACCAACAATCTGATCTTCAAAATTATCAATAAAAGAATGTGACCCTAATTTCAGTTTGTAATTATCTGCTTTACCACCATCAAAAGCTTTGCCGTCTACATAACCGTCAAAATCTATAGTTACTTCATCATTTAGAGCTGCCGGTCTATCATCAATATCCAACACTCTCGCTGCATTCTTCTGATAACGTGATAACTCTGTTGCGATCTCATCATCAGATACAGTAGGAATATCCTTTACAGCAGAAACCCCTTTATATTGTTTTACAGTTAGTTCTGGTCTTAATGGAACAGTAAAAAGAACTTCCAAACCTTCTTCTTTATTCATCTTATTAATCTTAACTTCAGGTGCTCTTTCCACTAATTCATAATCGCATGACTTAATAGCATCATCATAAAGATCCTGAAGCAGATCATTAGCAGCATCTTCATAGAAAAAGTTCTCACCAAAACGTTTTTCAATCATTTGGCGAGTAGCTTTACCTTTACGGAACCCAGGAAGCTGTATCCTTTTATTCTCACGTAAATATGCTTTTTGTACAGCCTTTTCAAAATCCTCAGGGTTTACTGTACAAACAAGTTCAACTTTCTTGTTTTCTGTTAATTTTTGTTCTGTTAAAGCCATAATATTCCTCCAAAATTCAATCTTTTGAATTATATCACATGAATATATCAACTACAAATCAATAATTATTCTTTAATTATTTTGAGATAAAAAGTGGGCAGAATTTAAGCGAATCTGCCGATACAAGTTTAAATTGAATGCCATCATATATGCCGTTGAAAGCTGAAATAATAGAGCTTCCATGAAGATGACCATAAAAGCAGCGTTTAACATCGTATTTCTTCATCAAATCGATATAATCGCTATATATAAAACTTCCGTAGATCGGTGGATAATGAAGAAAAACCATTATCTCTTCAGGAGAATACTGTTTAGCGCTTTCTAAAGACATTGACAAACGTAGCAATTCCCTTTTGTATACCCTACTTGTAGTATCCCCTTCTTCATAAAACCAGCTTCTTGTACCTGCAACAGCTATATCTCCAACAAGAACGGAATCATGATAAAGCATTGTTATGGTATTAATACCATTATCTCTGAAAAAAGCATTTATCTTATTTCGAGTCGGCCACCAATAATCATGATTTCCTTTTATCAATATCTTTTTACCGGGAAGGCGATCTAAATAAAATAAATCAGCTGCTGCCTGCGATAAATCTATCCCCCAACTTATATCTCCGGGAATTATTACTGTATCCCCCGTTGAAATCAATGAGCGCCAATTTTTCTCAAGTCTGTAAATATAATCATCCCAGCCTTGAAAAACATCCATTGGTTTTTCTACGCCACCTGATAGATGAAGATCAGCAATAGTAAATATAGCCATCAATGATTCTCCAAATTCTTTAAAAAAGAAAGCCTATGATAAGGGGTAATACCATATTTTTTAATAGCTTCATAATGTACTTTTGTTGGATATCCCTTATGTTGATCAAAATGATATAGGGGATATTCCTCTGATAATTTCGTCATATATCTATCCCTTGTAACTTTAGCAAGTATCGAAGCAGCTGCAATAGAAGCAGATAATGAGTCGCCTTTAATGACAGGAATAGACATGATACTAGACTCTGGAGCCCTATTACCATCAATCAAAGCACAATTAACACCTTTTTCTTTTAATGCTTCAATGCATTTTTTCATTCCAAGCATTGTTGCACCTAGAATATTCAATTCATCAATTACATGGTTATCAATCAATTCTATATGGAATGCTATAGCGCTTTCAGATATTTCATCATATAATCTGTTTCTTCTAATTTCTGAAACTTTTTTAGAATCATTAAGCCATTCAAATCTGGAATCAGGGCTTAGAATAACAGCAGCTACAGCGACAGGTCCTACAAGGGGCCCCCTGCCTGCTTCATCAACTCCGCACACAATACCATATTGAAATCTTTTCGTATCGTCAAATAAATACAAATCTTCATAAATCATGGTTGTTCAAAAGTGATTCTACCCAATTTTCCATTGCGCAAATCGTATAATGCGGCTTTTGCTGCTCTTTCAGTATCATATTCCCCACCTTTAATAAGGAAATGTCTATTTTGAGCATATGCAACAAGCAGATCGTATCCTTTCATATCCTCTGACACTGTAATACCCAATCGTTCACTAAGGTTCTTGGGATAAATAAGTGATAATTCTTTCAAAAGAGAAGAAGCAACCTCTTCTACATCAAAAACATCGTCACGTATAGCTCCAGTAAAAGCTAAGTTATATCCAATAGTTGTAGTTTCGAATTTAGGCCATAAAACGCCAGGCATATCTAACAATTCATATTGGTCAGTAGTAAACCACTGTTTGCCTCTAGTAACACCAGGCCTGTCTTCTGCTTTTGCTATGTTTTTACCAAATAAGATATTAATTACTGAAGATTTCCCTACATTGGGCACTCCTACAAACATCAGTCTTGGTTTTCCGAATTTTATTTTAGGTTTACCTGAATCAAAATAATCTTGTAAAAATCTCTCTAGTTTTTCTTTTGTCTTGTTTGTTTTTGTATTGATTGATATCGCTTCAGCACCTTTATCAGTAAAATTACGAACCCACTGTTTTGTTAGAGCCTCATCAGCTAAATCTTCTTTATTCAGTATATAAATACGGTTTTTGTGTTTCCCAATCTTTCTTAAAACTGGATTCTGACTGGAATATGGGATTCTAGAATCGAGTATCTCAACAATTATATCAATACTGTTTATACTCTTCTCCATCTGTCTAAGAGTTTTCGTCATATGTCCAGGGAACCACTGAATCTGTATATTTTTGTCCTCCATCAAGATATGACCTTTCCTATAATGTTGAAATAAGGAATACATCCTACTCTCATATATCTGCTGTCTAAAGATACTTCTCTATTATCTCCCATAAGAAAAACTGTCCCTTCGGGTACAACTATTGGATAATTCGTATCTCCATACGTTGTAAATTCAGGTAAATTAACATAATCTACAATTCTATTCCCATTAATAAAAATAGAACCATCATCATCAACAAATAATTCATCTCCTGAAACAGCAATGACTCTTTTGATCAATGGATCTCCTGTCCCGTTGTTATCATCTGTAACAACTACATCTCCGGCTTTTATCCCGTTGATTGGAACTATAGCAATAATCCTCTGACCATCAATATATGTTGGATACATCGATGTACCGATAACGTTCATTGTTTTACAAATAAAAGTAAAAAATAATATACACAAAACAGCAGCACATACAAGTGAATCGATCCAATCTAATAAAGTATGTGCAGTTATAGAATCATTATCTTTTTTTCTACTAAAAAACTTCATTAATCATTATTTTAGAAAGAAAAAAAGGAACACGCAAGTGCTCCTTTTCGGACATATAAAGCTTATTAAATTCTTTCTTTAAGTTTTGCTGCTTTACCAACACGGTCGCGTAAATAGTACAGTTTTGCACGTCTAACCTGTCCATGTCTAACAACTTCAACCTTCTCAACGATCGGGCTATTGACAGGAAATACTCTTTCTACGCCAACACCGTAAGATGTCCTACGAACTGTAAAAGTTTCGTTGACACCGCCATGCTTCATAGCAATAACGATACCCTCAAAAACCTGAATCCTACTCTTTGAGCCTTCAATGATTCTTACATGAACTCTTACTGTATCACCAATCTCAAAAACTGGTTTTTCAGCTTTTAAAGAACTCTGAGTAATCAGTTTGATTGCGTCCATATTATTCCTCCCATATTCAGACATTCATGCATGTAATTTAAACATACAGAGGACTGTCAGCTTAATGTTATCTGCAACATCATTCCCGTTGGGCAACGGAGATTTATGCACACTCGAAGATTTTATCACAAGATAAAAGAATAAGCAAGTATTTTATTGCATTTTCTTTCCATTAACATCTAAAAGCATTTTTCGGGTTATTGTTATGTCTGGTATCTCTTTCAAACATAAATAGTCCCATAACCCAGTTAGAAATAATTGGGGATTTAAAGCTACTGACAGATTAGTGACAAAAACAGCATGTATTATTACAGCATCATCATTTGTTTCTATAGAGATACTCTTAATATACTGTTTAATATCTTCTAATCTTTCATTTCCCCTTTTCCCTTTTTTTATAACATATATATTCTCTTGATCTAAAAAATGAAGTATCTCATTTTTCATGATCATTTTATCATGGTTATCAATCCAAATTTCCCATGATGAATAACCAAGCTCTTTATAACTGCACCCAGCAAGTGAGATCGATAAGACTTCGATTCCTTTAGGTAACGCAGCATTCATTTTTAACACAAATTCTTCTAAATCAGTTTGTTCATCCAGTCTGATATCTACAGCTTCATAATCACTTTCGAACCCTAAGGATAAAGGCGAGATGAACATTAAATAAAGATGTGGATTAAATCCTTCTGTATACCAAGCGTTACAACCAGTACGTTTTACCGCACGCGTAAAACATCTCATAAGATCCAGATGAGAAAGATATTTGGAATCTCCTTTTTTACAAAATATTACTCTATATGTTTGCAAAGCATTCCCTCCCGCAAAACCTGTTAATGCCACAACCGCTGCATTTATCTTTGCAGTTGGGCGTAGTAACAGCGTTCATCGCTTTCTCATACTCTCTTTTAAGATAAAGTTTTGAGACACCATAATCTACTATATCCCAAGGCTCTGTTTCCGAATAATCTCTTTCTCTTGACGTATAAAAATCCATTTCCAGGTTCGCTTTTTGGGCTGCATTTATCCATCTTTCAAAAGAAAAACCTTCTCCCCATGCATCAAATACTGCTCCATCATAGAATGCGTTTTTAATGATCTGTGAGACCTTTCTGTCACCTCTAGCTAATAATGCTTCTATCAATCCAATTTCCGCATCATGCCAACTAAGAGATATTTTTTTAGATTTAACATGATCTCTTAACAGTTTTTGCTTTCTTTTGAGCTCGTCAATTCCATTATACGGGCATACTTCAAAAGGAGTTTTGGGTTTTGGAATAAAACAAGAAACACTTGCACTCACGCTAACACTTTTACCTTTAGGTTTGTTTGGAAGAGAGTAAAACAGGTCAACAATTTTCTGACATAGATCCCCTATTGCCAGAATATCTTCATCCGTTTCAGATGGTAAACCCATCATAAAATATAATTTTACAGACGTATATCCTGATTCAAATGCTTCTTTACAACCTGAAATAATATTATCTTCTGTAATATTTTTATTGATAACATCTCTTAATCTTTGCGTGCCGGCTTCAGCAGCAAATGTAAGTCCACTTTCTCTGACTTTTCTTATCTTCTCAGCTAATTCTGGAGTAAATGCATCAACGCGCATTGAAGGTAAAGACAAATTTACTTTTTTATCGATAGTCCATGATAATAAACCGTCAATTAAAGATTCAAGTTCCGGGTGATCACTTGTGGATAAAGAAAGTAGTGATAGCTCATCATAACCTGTATTATCAATTAAAGATCTTGCCTGATCACAAAGTGTTTCAGCATGTTTCCATCTAAACGGACGATAAATAAAACCTGCCTGACAAAATCTGCATCCTCTAATACATCCTCTTAGAACTTCAACACTTGGTCTATCATGAATAACCTGCATAGAAGGAACAATAGGATTTAAAGGATAAGGAACAGAGTCAAATTTCATTTCAACTCGCTTTTTTATATTTTTCTTCTCTCCCAAAAGCGGAATATACTCATTAACAGTACCATCAGAGTTATATGTAACATCATACAAAGAAGGGACATAAACTCCTTCAATTTCAGCACATTTATTTATTGTTTCCCTTCTGTTAAGTCCTAGCGCTTTACACTTAATTATCTGTTCGCAAACTTCATTGTCGAGTCTCTCACCGTCACCTATCAGAAACAAATCAATAAATTCAGCCATAGGCTCCGGATTGCAACAGCACGGTCCACCACATACAATAATCGGATCATTTTCCGTGCGATCCTCAGCGGTCAAGGGAATATTTGAGAGATCCAGCATCGCCAAAATATTGGTGTACGATAACTCATATTGCATCGTAAATCCTAGAACATCAAATTCATTAAGATAGTCCTTGCTTTCTAGTGCATACAACGGCAAATTGTTGTCTTTCATTTCTTTAAGCATGTCAAACCAAGGCATAAAAGCCCGTTCACACCAAATATCATCGCTACTGTTTAAAGTATGATATAAGATTTGAATTGCCTGACAAGACATACCTACTTCATAAGAATCAGGAAAACAAAAAGCAAATCTTAGTTTTATGTCGTTTTTATTCTTATAAATAGAACCTATTTCTCCACCAATATATCTTGCTGGCTTTTGAACACGGTTTAATATTCTTTCTAATTTGATATGATCCACAATTATACTCCAAACAGATTTAGCATTTACAAAACAAGACACATAATGTTATACTCACGCAGTGAGTAGGTTGGATGGTAGCGCATAAAAATATGTGAGGAAAGTCCGAGCTCCACAGGGCAGGATAACTGCTAACGGCAGCCGAAGGCGACTTCAGGGAAAGTGCAACAGAAATATACCGCCTGAATTATTCAGGTAAGGATGGAACGGCGAGGTAAGAGCTCACCGGCAACACGGAGACGTGTTGGCCATGTAAACCCTATCCGGAGCAACAACGAATGGAGCGATAGTTTGCCCGACTAGCTCTAAGGATTGGCTAGAGCCAAGTGGTGACACTTGGTCGAGATAGATTACCATCAACTACAGAACTCGGCTTATAAACCTAGTCACAAGAAAGCGGAAGTGATCAATTCACTTCCGCTTTGTTTTTATTCAGATTTATCTAGCCACAAGGACAAAGATATTTAAGAGCAAACCCAAAACGAAAAATACAATAGCACAGTATTTTGTTACTGCAGCTAACTTTTCTTCATTAGAACGAGCTTTACCCTTATAAACTGTATTGTCATTTCCCATGATAACTCCGGATAAGCCATCGGCTTTTTCAGTCTGAAGACTTACAAAAAAGATAATTGCTAATCCAGCTGCAATCAGAAAAATACCACCAATAATTTCTAAAACAGACATACTATTTTCCTCCAAAAAATGAACATTTGAATAATATCACAGGTAAAACATAAAATCAAATCTATTCTCTAGACAATCCATCCAAAGCATCTGCATCTTTGAAAATAGCTCCAGTAGCAGGAATCTTCCTAGAACGATATCTGAATTTTGATTCCTTCTTTACTACGCTGTCAGAATAATGTGCCTCTTTAAGTGTTTGCCCTTTTCTAAGAGAAATGACTGTAACTCCTTGAGTAGATTTTGTTGTTTTCTGAGGAATAAGATCACTATCTATAATAAGCATTCTTCCATTAGTAGAGAACAATGAAAATTCTTTATGCTCATTAATGCCTACACTCCAAACAAGATTCCCTTTAGGAGAAGTCGCATTAGTAAGTTTTTTCCTGTTTGAAAGAGTTTGATATGCTTCCAATGGTACTCTGGAACATTTTCCATTGTCATAGAAAAACACACCATCACCTTTGAAATCTTGAGTTGCTATCATTCCTAAGCATATCTCACCATCAAGAAAGTTTAATTCTGCTGGGACATAATCTCCCATAACACTGGCTTTACCTTCTCCGAAATCCTTTACTTTGCATTTGTAGCAATTATTGAGATTAGTAAAGAATAGCAAATTCGTGTCATTATTGCATTCAATTATATCTGTAATAATATCTCCTTCTTTAAGTTTTTGAGCACCGCTCATTCTTAATGACTGAGGAGATATTTTTTTGAAATATCCTTCCCGAGTATAAAAAACAGTGTATGGACTCGTAGAACTCTTATCCAATTCTTCTGTATTTACAGACTCATCAAAATAACTTACAAGTTTTGTTCTCCGACTCTGAGCATATTTTTGAGCTACTTCCGCTTGCTCTTTCATAATGATCCTGTCAATCAGTTCATTGCTATTTAATATTCTTTTTAATTCTTTTATAGCTTCTCTTAACTCTTTTATTTCAGCTGTCCGAGAAATAATATATTCTCTATTCAAATGTCTCAGACGAATTTCAGCAATGTAATTAGCCTGTATTTCATCAATGCCAAATCCTATCATCAAATTAGGAACTACTTCTTTCTCCTCTTCAGTGTTCCTAATTATCTTAATAGCTTTATCAATGTCAAGAAGTATCTTTTCAAGACCTTCTAATAAATGAAGTCTATTTTGCTTCCCTTCTAATTCGTATTGAGTCCTTCTATAAACACACTCTCTCCTGAACTTTATCCATTCTTTTAGAATTGATTTAGCCCCTAATAGCATAGGAGTACCATTTATCAATACAGTAAAATTACAGGAAAACGTATCTTCCAGAGGAGTCATCTTAAACAATTTCTTCATAAAATTGTCAGGATCAACTCCGCGTTTAAGATCAATTGCTAATATGAGTCCGTTTTTATCAGTTTCATCACGAAGATCAGCAACTTCTTTTATTTTTCCTGTTTTAATAAGATCAATAATTTTTTCCTGAATAACTTCTACGGATGTTGAAGGAGGAATCTCAGTAACTTCTATCCTGTTACCATGCTTAAAATATGTATATTTTGATCTAATTCTAAGACTCCCTCTACCTGTCTCGTAAATCTCCCGAAGAGTATCTTGATCCTTAAGTAAAATTCCTCCTCCTGAAAAATCAGGACCACGTAATGTTGTTGATATATCGTGATCAGGATTTTTCAGCATAGCTACAACAGTTTCACACACTTCAGCCAAATTAAATGAACAAATCTGGCTAGCCATTCCTACAGCAATACCAAGGTTTGGGTTGACAAGTATATTGGGGAAAGTTGTAGGCAGCAGTGTTGGCTCGGTTAGAGTATTGTCATAGTTGGGAACAAAGTTAACAGTATTTTTATTAATATCTTTAAAAATCTCTTCCGAAATCTTGGATAATTTTACCTCTGTATATCTAGATGCTGCATAAGCCATATCGCGGCTATACGCTTTGCCAAAATTGCCTTTGCTATCAACGAAAGGATGCAACAGAGTCTCATTTCCTTTCGACAGTCTTACCATTGTCTCATATATTGCAGCATCGCCATGAGGGTTTAACTTCATCGTTTGACCAACAACATTTGCTGACTTAGTTCTAGCACCGGTCAATAAACCCATCTGATACATAGTATATAAAAGCTTTCTATGAGAAGGCTTAAAACCATCTATTTCCGGAATAGCACGAGATACAATAACACTCATTGCATATGGCATGAAGTTGGTTTTCAGAGTTTCAGTGATCTCATCCTCACGCGTCAAACCTGCTCCAGCAATATATACATTTTCATTTGTATCTTCAGTCTTTACTGTTTCTGCTTTTTTTCTTGGCATTTATTATTCCTCTCAACTAACATCTAATTCATCTATATATTCAGAACCATGCATAGAAATATAATCTTTTCTTCCCTGAAGGTCGTCGCCAAGCAAAAGATCAAATACTCTTACCGTCTCTTCAACATCAGATGGAGTAACTTTAATCAGACGTCTAGTAGCAGGATTCATAGTTGTCATCCACATCATGTCCGCTTCGTTTTCCCCAAGTCCCTTAGAACGCTGAAGAGTATATTTTTCTTTACCTATCTCTTGAAGTATTGAGTTCTTTTCGCTTTCATCATATGCAAAATAAGTTTTATTTTTTGTGGTTATTTCATATAAAGGAGACTCAGCAATATAAACTACACCTTCTTTAATCAACGAAGGCATCAATCTATATATCATAGTCAAAATTAATGTTCTAATCTGGAAACCATCAACATCTGCATCTGTGCAAATAATAACTTTACTCCACCTTAGATTATCAAAAGAATAGTTAGAGAAATCCTTATTTGATTTGGTATTTACTTCAACCCCGCATCCGAGGACTTTTACTAAATCTGTAATTATCTCACTTTTAAATATCTTGTCATAACTAGCTTTAAGGCAATTTAATATCTTACCCCGCACAGGAATAATTGCCTGGAATTGAGCGTCCCTGCCTTGTTTGCAAGCCCCAAGAGCAGAATCACCCTCGACTATATATATTTCTCTCTCACTTACATCTTTGCTTCTACAATCTACGAATTTTGCGATTCTGTTAGTGAAATCCGATTTTGTTTGTAAAGTGTTTTTTATATTCAGTCGTGTTTTTTCAGCATTCTCGCGGCTTCTCTTATTTATTAAAACCTGATTAGCTATAGCGTCTGCTTCATAACGATTTTCAATGAAATATACTTCCAATTTTTTCTTTAGAAAATCGGTCATTGCAGAAGCTATAAATTTATTAGTTATAGCTTTTTTAGTCTGATTCTCATAACTGGTTATGTTAGAGAAGCTGTTAGACACTAGAACTAAGCAGTCTTGTATATCTTGAAAAGTGATCTTGGACTCATCTTTACGATACAATTTACGATCTCGAATTAGAGCATCAATTTGATTAACGAAAGCAACTTTTACTGCTCTTTCAGGAGACCCGCCGTGCTCAAGATAACTGGAGTTGTGATAATACTCAAGTAACTGTACTTTATTTGAAAAGGCAAAAGCACAAGACATTTTTACATTGTATTCCGGAAGATCTTCCCTGTCTTTTCCTCTGTCACTTCCTTCAAAATACTGTGTGTTGGTCAGTCCATCCTCACCGATAAGTTCAGTGATATAATCACGAATTCCATTAGCGTAATAGTATTTTTTTTCTTGAAAAGATCCCTTTTCATTTTGTAAACGTAATACAAATGTGATCCCTGCATTAACAACTGCTTGTCTTTTCAGTAAATCATCAAAATAAGTATGAGGTATTGCGATATCAGTAAAAACTTTAAGATCCGGTCTCCACTTTATACGTGTTCCATGCTTATTTTTCTTTAAGCATTCTTCTTTTTTCATTTTCCCTTTGGGTTGACCTGTCTTAAAATGAAGCTCGTATCTATACCCATCTCTATAAACTTCAACATCCATATATTCAGAAGAATACTGAGTTGCACACAAACCAAGTCCGTTAAGCCCTAATGAATATTCATAGTTAGCATTAGCATCATTATCATATTTACCGCCAGCATATAATTCACAGAATAATAATTTCCAGTTATACTCTTTTTCGCGTTCATTATAATCAACAGGTATTCCTCTTCCGAAGTCTTCGACTTCAACAGAATAATCATTATAAAGAGTAACTATAATTCTATCTCCATGACCTTCTCTGGCTTCATCAATAGAGTTTGATATAATTTCAAAAACCGCTTGCTGGCAGCCTTCAAGTCCATCAGAACCGAAAATAACAGCAGGCCTTAATCTAACACGATCAGCACCTTTTAACGCTTTTATACTTTCATTTGTATATTGCTTTTTATTCGCCATAAAATGATCCTCACACATAAAAATCCAATATAAGATTATAGCAACTCAGTGTAAAAAACAAGTGTTCCACATTGTGGAACACTTGTTTAAAAATCACTTATGCTTCATCAATATCTTTTGATAAATCCGTATTTTCGCTGGATGAATCCGCAGAAATAACTTCATCGATCTTTTTATCTTGCATTATCTCTTTAAATTGTTCTTCATCCAGTTTTTCTTTTATCAAAAGAGCTTCTGCTACTTCATGCAATTTGTCTAAATGTTCTGTAAGAATATTTGTACAATCAATATAGCATTTCTCAACTATGTCTTTAATCTCTTCATCGATATCTGTAGCTATCTGTTCAGAATAGTTTCTGCTTTGAGTAAAATCTCTTCCCAAAAACACTTCTGCTTGTTCACCATATACTACAGGACCTAATTTTTCGGAGAAACCATATTTGGTTACCATATTGCGAGCGATTTTAGTGGCTCTTTCAAGATCATTTGAAGCACCTGTAGAAATATCATCCAATACTAATTGTTCAGCAACTCTACCGCCAAGCAATGTGGTGATCTCGCCGATCATATCATTTTTAGTCTGATAATTGACGTCCTCGTCAGGTAGAGACATCGTAAATCCGCCAGCCATTCCTCTTGGAATAATAGAGATCTGATGGACAGGCGAATCAGGCGTTCTGTAATACGTAGTAACCGCATGTCCGGCTTCATGAAATGCAGTAAGCTTCTTTTCTTTCTCAGTGACTACTCTGGATTTTTTCTCAGGTCCAGCTATGACTTTAATCGTAGCTTCTTCTATTTCCTCTTGAGTAATAGCCTTCTTTTGTTTGCGAGCAGCAAGTAAAGCCGCTTCATTAAGAAGATTCTCCAAATCGGCTCCAGTAAAGCCTACAGTTCCTTTAGCTATTGTTTTAAGTTCAACATCAGGACCTAAAGGTTTACCTCTAGCATGAACTTTCAGAATCTCCTCTCTTCCTTTAACGTCTGGAAGACCAACATATATCTGTCTGTCGAAACGACCAGGCCTTAACAAAGCATGATCTAGAATATCCGCTCTGTTCGTAGCGGCTATGATGATAACGCCTTCATTCCCAGAAAAACCATCCATTTCAACCAGAAGTTGATTTAAGGTTTGTTCACGTTCATCATGTCCTCCGCCTAAACCTGCCCCTCTCTGACGGCCAACAGCATCTATCTCATCTATAAATACAATACACGGACGCTCACGCTTTGCTCTATCGAAAAGATCTCTGACCCTGGAAGCACCAACACCAACATATAACTCGACAAAATCAGATCCTGAAATTGAGAAGAAAGGTACACCTGCTTCACCTGCAACAGCTCTTGCAAGTAATGTTTTTCCTGTTCCGGGAGGACCAACTAATAATACTCCTCTAGGTATTTTTGCTCCAAGCATACTAAACCTTTGCGGTGCTTTAAGATACTCAATTATTTCTTGCAGTTCTTCTTTTTCTTCATCACATCCAGCAACATCGGCAAACGTAGCTTTTCTGCCTTCGTTCTCTTTACCAACTCGAGCTTTTCCTATATTAGCTACGCGCCCGCCTCCCTGCTGTCTCATACTTAAATAAAATACGAAGATCATCAAAAGCGAAAGTATCACAGGCAACCATTCAACTAATATACTCGTTAATGAAGCAGAAGCAATATATGTATATTTTATCGGAGCATTAGGATGATTGTCGTTATATTCACTAATATATGGTCTGACATCATAAATAAACAGATCTACACTTGGCACCCTATACATTTCAGGATCTTCTTTGCCTTTTAAGGTATAAGCAAGTTGTCCTGAAGAAATGTCGAGAGTAAACTCCTCAACTTTTTGCTGTCTAAACATATCAACAACTTCAGAATAATACATATCTGTACCTCTTACAGAGCGGAAGAAATACAGAAATGCTAATAAAATTAATAATAAAACGAGAATAGACAATCCTCTGTTATTTTGATTCCTTGTATACATTAAATATCCTTTTCTAAAAATATATATGTTTACCCTTGATATACACTAGGTTTTAAAACACCAATGTATGGTAAATTACGATATTTCTCATCAAAGTCCAAGCCATATCCTATAACGAATTCGTCAGGAACTATAAAACCTACATAATCTGCAGCAATATCTGCCTCTCTTCTTTCAGGTTTATCCAATAAAGTACAGATCTTTATACTGCTGGGCTTACGAGCAGCTAAATAATCTTTAATATAATGCAATGTTTTGCCCGTATCCAAAATATCCTCAACTATCAATACATCTTTTCCCTCAATAGACAAAAAAACATCTTTGAGCATTTTAACAGCTCCGGTACTAACTACACCGGAACCATAACTGCTGACAACCATAAAATCGATCTCAACGTGTGTATCAATTCTTCTAAGCAGATCCGCCATGAACATGATTGATCCTTTTAGAACACTTACAACAATAATCTCTTTTCCTTTATAGTCCTCTGTAATTTCTTTGCCTAATTCTTTGATACGTGTTTGTAATTCCTCTTCAGAAATCAATACCTTTAACACGTCCTTTTCAACCATTTTATTCCTCCGTAATAACTGATATTACTAAAACTTTCTCTGTCTTATCAGTAATCGCCTTTGATGAAGAAACCCCTTCTCCTTCAAGCCATACAATTCCCGTATCGTCTGAAAGTATTATCTGTTCATACTTTTCATTTGGAAGAAGTCTTTTTTCGTTAAATATTTTCTTTAAAGATTTAGTGTTTTTCCTTTTATAAGAAGAAAAGACATCTCCAGGAGTCCATTGTCTGATTATTAAATCACCAACAATTTTATCATAATCAATCAAATCAAATAATGAATATTTATCAGATTCTTTATTAATAAGAGTTAAATCCTTAAGACAGATATTCAGCGATTTCTTATCAGTAATTTGATTTTTCCCAATATCAATTAGCTGTTCTGACAAAGATAATTTATCATTAGGTGAATAAATACATATTTCACTATTAAAATGCTGCGCTAAATAGCCTTTTTTTAATTGAACGCGTCCTAAGCTATTCACTAAATCAATAAGATTATTTATATCAGCATAATCAAATGGAATCCCGTTATCTGCTAAAAACAACATAAATACGTACTTTTGAATAACTAATTCCCTTTTAGATAGCTGTAAAGCGTTAAGGCTTGTCATACTATTCCTGATCTCATCAAGAGTTATACGAGCTATACTCCTGATATAAGAATCCGCTTCCTCAGAAGATTTAGCAATATTATTCAATTTTTCTTCAATGTTTCCAAATAACGAATCTAATTCTGGAATCAAATGATGCCTAACAGTATTTCTTTTATAAACATCTTCTTGGTTAGTGCTATCAATTCGAAAATCCATACCGTAATCAATACAGTATTTCTCTGTCTCCGCACGATTGACACATAACAAAGGGCGAACTATATTTCCTCTTTTCGCAGGAATCCCAGATAACCCTTTTAGTCCAGTTCCTCTTCCCAGGTTCAATAGAATAGTCTCTGCCTGATCACTTAATGTATGACCTGTTGCAATGCAATCTGCTCCAATATTATCACAGAAAACATTAAGATAATGATATCTTAAGTCTCTTAATAATTCTTCGCTAGCATGTTTACTTTCTTCTGCACTTAATTTGTAACTATAGAATGGAATTGAATGACTTGAACAAAATTCGCGCACATATCGTTCATCATCATCAGCTTCTGCACCTCTAATATTATGATTAAGATGAAATGCAGAAACATTATTTAATCCAAAAAGAGACATGTTGCTGGAAAGGACATGTAAAAGTGTCATAGAGTCTGCTCCGCCAGAAACAGCACACAATACATGAGACATACCTGAAAACAACTCGTTTTCATTTACATATCTTAGTATTTTAGTAATCGTCGCGTTCATACTCAACTGTAGTGAATCTTGTAATATCTCCTTCAAAGTTCAAATGAATGTTTCTAATCTCACCATGACGGTTTTTAGCAACTAACAAGAGTATTTCCTGCATTGCTGCTTCTCTCTCTTCGTCAGTAGATTCTCTATGCAAAAACATAACTATATCGGCGTCCTGCTCAATAGATCCTGAATCCCGTAGGTCTGAAAGCATAGGACGTCTTTTTTCTTTTTCTGTTCCTCTGCTTAACTGTGACAAAAGAATAATCGGGACATTTAATTCTTTTGCCATAACTTTAAATGATCTTGTAATCTCAGATATTTCATTTACTCTATTCTCACTACGTCTTCCGCTGCCGCTCATCAGCTGAAGATAGTCTACAACGATCAATCCAAGATTTTTAATACGTCTAGCTTTTGCTTTTATCTCTTGCAATGAAATACCCGAAGTATCATCCAAATACAATTTAGCGGAATAAAGTTCTGATGTTGCTTCAGTAATCCGGTCCATCTCATCATCTGTAAATTCACCTGTACGGAATTTCTGAGATTTAACCCCAGCTAAGGAACTGATAATCCTCTGAGCTATTTGTTCTTTTGTCATCTCAAGTGAAAAAACAGCTACAGCTATATCATTCCTTGTTCGTACAATATTTGAGCATATATTTAGCGCAAAACTGGTCTTTCCGACACTAGGACGTGCTGCAAGAACAACCAAGTCAGATTTGTTCAATCCTGTAGTAATTTTATCCAAATAAGAAAAACCAGTTGAAATACCAAGATATTTGTTCTTGTCTGGTCCGTTTAATTTTTCAAGATCGGCTAAAACGTTAAAAGAAACATCCATGATCGAACTCATTTCGGATGAATCCTTTCCTTCTCGGATGTCGTAAATCTTTTGTTCAGCAAGATCCAATAACTGTTCAGGTGTATTAAAAGAGTCAGACGAAGAGTCAATCACATCTTTACAAGCATTAATCAGCGACCGAGTAATATATTTATCTTTTACAATTTGCGCATATGACAGAGTATTAGATAAAGCAGGAACAGACTCGGCAATACTATATAAGTATACTTTTGCGTCTTCTTTATTTGAAAACACACCAGAAGATACAACAGCATCAAGAACTGTAATAAAATCTATCGGTTTTCCTGATGTCTGAAGTAGCTGCATCTCTCTGAAGATCTCTTCATTCTGATGATTATAAAAATAATTAGGATTAAGAATAGCAGCAACATCATCGAATGAACTGGAATCCACAAGAAGAGAACCGAGAACAGCTTGTTCTGTCTCGATGCTGTAAGGCATATTTACATCGATAGTCCCACTATACTCAGATAATGCAGCCATTATTTCTCCTTTTGAACAACGTTAACTCGAACTGAAGCACTAATACCGCCAGCCATTTTTACAACAGCATCGTAAACACCAATCTGTTTGATGTCATCCATTTCTACTTTCTTTTTATCAACAGTAACATTAAATTGCTGGTTCAGAGCATCTGCTACTTCTTTTGATGTGATTGCTCCGAACAATCTTCCTGACGTACCAGCTTTAGCTTCCACATAGATATCTTTCTTATCAATTAATGAAGCTAAATGTTTTGCTTCTTCTATTTCCTGTAATCTTTTATGTTCTTTCGCTTCGTTCTTAGTTTTTAGTTCATTCAGGACTTTACTATCAGCAACAACAGCCAATTTTCTAGGAAGAAGGTAATTACGAGCATATCCATCTGAAACGTTGACTAAATCGTCTTTTTGGCCAGTCCCTTTTACATCAGCTAATAAAACTACTTTCATAACTAAGCTCCTTCATTATGTTTCTGTCACTACAGACAATATCATTGGATTTCTTTTTGTCTTAGAATACAGATAGTTTCCTACTTCAGAACGTATCACAGATTTCATTTCATTTCTGCGATTTTTATTTTTTCCGGAATATCTGTCTAAAACATTGTATATTATTTCTTTGACCTCGCTAATCAGTTCTTCGGAATCTCGCATATAGACAAATCCCCGTGAGATAATATCAGGTTCTGAAAGAATCTTGCCGGTATTTTGATCTATTGAACAAACAATAAGAACCATACCATCACTGGCCAAATGCTGTCGGTCACGAATAACAGCAACTCCGACATCTCCAACTCCGATGCCATCGACTAATATACTTCCGCTATCTACTTTCTCTTTAACCTTTACAGCCCTTTTTGTAACGCTAATCACATCACCAATTTCAGCTAATATAATATTTTTATCTTCATAACCCAATTGTTTAGCAATTTTGGAATTTCGAAGAAGATGTTTATACTCACCATGAACAGGAATGTAATACTTCGGTTTTACTATAGAGAGTATAAGCTTGATCTCATTCTGACATGCATGTCCTGAAGCATGAATGTCATACATTGGTTCGTAAATTACATCGCTGCCAAGTTTTAAAAGAGCATTAATTACAGAATTGATATCCTTCTCATTACCTGGTATCGGTGATGCCGATATTATGATAAAGTCTTTATCCGATATGAAAACCTGTCTATGTGTTCCAGCAGCCATCCTGGCTAAAGCTGACATAGGCTCGCCTTGGCTTCCAGTAGTAACGATTACTAACTCTTCAGGTAAAAATGTATTAATTTCTTCGATAGGAATAATAGTATTGTCTAAATAATGTAAATACCCCAAATCTTTAGCAATTGAAACTGTATTTAACATGCTTCGTCCGGAGAAAGCTATTTTTCTGTTGTGCTTTTCAGCAAAATCTACTATTTGCTGTATCCGCTGTACGTTAGATGCAAACGTAGCTATTATTACTCTTTTTCCTTCAGTCCTTTGTAAAAAGGATTCAAACGAAGCACCGACAACACTTTCAGATAAACTGTCCCCTCTTTTTTCCGCATTAGTTGAATCGCAGAGTAATGCAAGGACTCCTTTTTCTCCATAAACTGCTAACCGAGCTAAATCTGCTGTCTCTTCAACAACAGGTGTATAGTCGATTTTAAAATCACCCGTATGAATTATAGTTCCAGCATCTGTAGATAGAGCTAAAGCTACACTTCCCGGTATAGAATGATTCATATGGATGAACTCGATATTAAATTGACCTAAACTTATAGAATCACCTGCAGATACTACATGAATACTAGAAAAATCATCGAGACCTGAATCAGATAATTTATTCTTGACAAGCCCTATCGTAAGAGCAGTGCCGTAAATAGGTAGATCAATTTTCTGAAGAAGAAACGGAATTCCTCCAATATGATCCTCATGACCATGTGTCAAAATAAGACCTAGCAACTCATCCTGAATCTGTTCAATAAATGAAAAATCAGGAATAACTGCATCAATACCTAGAAGATCGTCATCAGGAAAAGCCATGCCGCAGTCAATAATTATCGCAGACCCGTTATAACGGATAACAGTCATGTTTTTCCCTATTTCCTCTAAACCTCCAAGAGGAATGATTTGTATCTCTTTATTTTTATTAGTATTATGAGTATCTCTTTTGCTCCTATCGGTTGTTTTTTCTTTCCTTGATTTAGATTTATTATTTGAAAGCAAAATACGTTTATTGCTCTTGGTAACCTGATTATTTTGAGTTCTATTATTTCTTTTTACAGCATTTCTTTTAGAAGAAACCTTGTTTTTCGTTATATCAGCTTTAACTTCTTCTCTTGCAGTTTTGGTTCCTTTCATAGGCTGTAATTCTATAATAGAGTATGCTTTTTTCTTCAAATATTATTCTCCCTTATTAAAGTGTATACAAAGTTTATAATACATTTTATGTCAACAAATAGCAACAAGACTAAATTAACATAAAGGATATCCTTTTTATGATAGAATGTAAAAGAGGTGCCAAAAAATGAAAAGTATAAGTATCTATACAGATGGCGCATGTTCCGGTAATCCAGGGCCAGGTGGCTGGGCGGCTGTTTTGCTGTATAAGGATGCAATCAAAGAGATCTCTGGTGGAAAGCCATTTACAACAAATAATGAAATGGAATTGACTGCTGTTGTAGAAGCACTTTCTTGTTTGAAAGAACCATGCCATGTACAACTATTCAGCGATTCATCTTATGTAGTAAATGCTATTCATAAAAATTGGCTTTCTTCTTGGAAATCTAAGGGTTGGATCAACTCTCAAAAGAAAACACTACCTAACTTAGCTCTATGGAAAGAACTGGACAGATTGATCGAAATACATAATGTTGAATTTTTCTGGGTAAAAGGTCATGCAGATAATCAGCTAAATAACCGATGTGACGAATTAGCTGTGATTGCAAGAAATAAATATATCGAAATATAGATTTATCGCATTATTGATTCATTATTTTTTTATATGGTAATATACAAAGAAAAAAGTCTATGGAGGCTACACATGGACGAGTCTTATTCAAACTTTATTCATGATGTTATTGATTCAGATCTGGAAGCTGGCGTTGTTGATAAGATACACACTCGCTTTCCTCCAGAGCCTAATGGCTATATTCATATAGGCAGCGCAAAAGCTATATGGATCAACTGGATGACTGCTAATAAATATAATGGTAAATTCAATCTCCGATTTGATGATACTAACCCTGTTCATGAAGATGATGAATTCGTGAACTCTATCATTGAGGACATCAACTGGTTAGGGTGTAATCCAAACGGTGGTGTTTTCTATGCATCTGATTATTTTGAAAAAACCTATGAGTTGGCAGAGCAGCTTATTCTGGACGGTAAAGCTTATGTAGATGACCTTACCCCCGAAGAATTAAGAGAGTACCGTGGCTCTTTAACTGAGCCGGGAAAAGAAAGTCCATATCGCAACAGAACGCCTGAAGAAAACCTTGATCTTTTCAGACGGATGCGGGATGGAGAGTTCCCTAACGGTTCTAAAACTTTACGTGCCAAAATCGACATGGCCAGTCCAAATATGAATATGCGCGATCCCGCTATTTACAGGATTCTTCATGTACCTCATCAAAGACAAGGTAATAAATGGTGTATTTATCCTTTATATGATTTTGCCCATCCTATTCAGGATGCTATTGAAGGAATTACTCATTCTCTCTGCTCAATAGAATTTGAGAATCATAGACCTCTATATGAATGGGTAACAGATAACATAAAACTTGATCGTTCACCAATGCCTAAACAACGTGAATTCGCCAGACTAAATGTTACTAATACAGTAATGAGCAAACGATATTTAAGGCAATTGGTAGAAACCAACATCGTTGATGGTTGGGATGATCCAAGAATGCCAACTATTTGCGGTCTTAGAAGAAGAGGATATACTCCGTCTTCCATTCTTACATTTGTCGAAACTGCTGGAGTCGCCAAGACTGATAGTTTAGTTGACATTGCTCTTCTTGAGCACTGTATAAGAGAAGAACTGAACAATAATGCTGAAAGAAGAATCGCTGTTCTTGATCCGCTTAAACTTACAATCCTAAACTATCCTGAAGGTAAAACAGAATTATTCGATCTTCCTAATCATCCTTTCAAACCAGAACTTGGTACAAGGCCAGTCTCTTTCTCTCGCAGCCTTTATATTGAAAGAAATGACTTTATGGAAGTTCCTGTACCAAAATATCATAGGCTTTATCCTGAAAATGAAGTAAGACTGATGGGGTCCTATATAGTTAAATGTGTTGGTTACGAAAAAGATGAGCATGGCAATGTTATTGAAGTATTTTGCACAGCTGATTTAGAGACTGGAAACAGTAATCCTATTGACGGAAGAAAAATAAAGGGAACTATTCATTGGGTAAACGCTAATGATTGTTTTACTTCAAAAGTAATGCTTTATGATCGTTTGTTCACCAGAGAAAACATGAATAACCTTCCTGAAGGAAAAAGTTACTCTGACTATCTTAATCTTGACTCAGTAAAAGAACTACCTAATGCAAAACTTGAAAAATCTCTGGAAATGAGCGGAAATGACGAACGTTTTCAATTTGTCAGAAATGGCTATTTTATTAGAGACAATCATGATAATAGAGTTTTTAATAATATAGTTAATTTAAAAGACAGCTTTAAAAAATAACTTCAAAATACTGTAACAAAAAAACGAGATCCAATTGGATCTCGTTTTTTCTTTTATTTTTTTATTCTTCTACAACAACTACTTCTGCTTCCGGAGCATTTCTTCCGATAGAATCAATACCGTTCTTGCAGCTTGCCTTTGCCTTATATCCTTCACCATGGCAAATTATTTCACCATTAGCAGCTTTCAGGCGGAAACGATATTCACCGGCTTTATCGAGATAAAGTTCATATTTGGGATTCTTCTTGCTCTCATTGAGTGTTTGATCCTCAATTTCCGCGAGAGCATTTTTCTTAACACTTTCTACCCCATTCTTGCATGCACTAAGAGAAGTATAAGATTCACTAGTAGCAATGATCTCTCCGTTACCAGCTTTTAAATTAAAACGGTACTGACCATTTTTAGTTTTTCCAATAACAAATTTTCCCATGGTATCACCTCACAGATTTAAATCGTAGAAATAGGTTCAAAACAAATTTATCACATATAAACAACACTTTCAAGATTGATGAAACAAACCTAAAAACTATACCAGATAATATTAATCATCGTTGCTTACATCAAGCAAACCGCCAAGTAGTGATGCAGCAGCTCCAAGTAATCCGGCACCAGAAGGCTGAGTAACAGTCGGCTGCGTATTTGCATCTGCTTTTTTCTTTTTCTTACCGGTAGAAGTTGTCTGCTGTGCAGGCTGCTGAACAGTGCCACCAAGTAATGCAGAAAGAAGATCAGGACTCAACTGATTTTGCTGTGTAGCCTGTGAAGAAGATTGATTACCTAATAATGCGCTCAAAAGATCAGAGCTGTTCTGTGGCTGCTGTACCTGCTGAGCTTGAGATGGCTGCTGTGCTCCTAACAATGCACTTAACAAACTGGAGCTGTTCTGCGGCTGCTGAACCTGTGGAGCTTGGGGTTGCTGCTGTCCACCAAGTAAAGCACTCAAAAGACTTGAACTTGTTTGCTGCGGAGCAGCCTGCTGTTGAGCTGGTTGCTGAGCTCCTAACAAAGCTCCTAACAGGCTGGGACTCTGTTGCTGGGTCTGTCCCCCACCTAATAATGCAGACAAGAGGCTAGGACTCTGTTGTTGCTGCTGTCCAGCACCAAGAAGGCTTCCAAGAAGGCCACCGTTACTATTTCCGCCTAACTGAGATAATAAAGCTGCGCCAACTAACGATGTCATTAAAGAACTTGAATTTTTACCACCAAGCAAATTAGACATCAAAGACGTAGCAATACTGCTAGTACCTGCATTTGTAACAGAGTTATTTCCGGATTGTTTTGCCTGTTTACCAAGAATAGACATCAACAATGGTGCAGCTGCAGCTAATATCTTGAGTATCTGTACAGTAGAAACACCCGTAACTCTGGAAACATTTTCTGCAGTATCATCGACTTTGTTTTCCAACAAATGGTTAACGATCTTTCCACCATCTTCAAGATCGACATTAGTCATAAATTTTTTAACATCAGAAGTATCATCAGCACCATGCTGTAACATTGCATTTAGAAAACTTTCTGAAGTTTTTGCGTTATCTGCCTGTGCTTTTGCCCCACTCAATAAAGAAGGAAGAGAAGCAGCAAGAACATTGGTAACATCCTCAGCAGATGTATTAGTAGTTTCACTAATCCCTTTAACAGTGTCTACATTTATAATAGATTCCAGTAGTTGAGTAAGATCCATAATTAAATCTCCTTATGATTAAAATAAATGCTTATGTTTATCATAATATCACCTTTTTACAAAATCTAGTAGCAGTTGTAAATTATTATGATATAATTTATACAAATTTAGTCTTAAAGAGGTATTTAGCAAATGGCAGAAAAGAAACAGCATTCTTATAAAGCAGCTGACCCTACTGTTACAGCAGAACCAGAAGTAAAGAAAGTACAGGCAAAACCTGTTGGCAATGCTACAGGTCTCAGAATTGGAGCAATCGTATGTTGGATTTTTGCTTTCCTTCTTGAGGCTCTCGCTTACCTGATTTTGATTGGCAAAGTCAATTTAAAATTTATGCCAACACTCTATCAAGCTATTTTAGCGATTGTTTTAGATTTAGCACTTGTCATCATTGGATCCCAGCTCTGGAAAAAAGCTAACAGGATTAAACCAGCTTCTAAACAAAACAAAGTTAAGTTCTGGCTCTGGAACAATATGGGCTTTATAGCCGCTGTTCTTGCTTTCCTCCCCATCGTCATTCTTGTTTTAGTAAATAAAGATTTGGACAAGAGAACGAAAGCAGTTGTTACAGCAGTTGCTGCAATCGCATTAATTATCGGCGGTCTTTTAGGATATGATTTTGATCCTGTATCTGTTGAAGAGCAGCAAACAGCTATAAACACAATCTCATCTGATGTTTATTGGACACAGTACGGAAAAGTGTATCACACACATGATGATTGCCAAGCTCTTAATAGAACAGATGAATTAACATATGGTACAGTTGAACAAGCCATCGCAGCGAACAGAACACGCTTATGCTCATTCTGCGCACGCAGAGACAATATTGAAGGTGTAAGAACTGACGATGCTGTCGTAGATGATACGCTGGATATTGTAGTAGACAATGCTGCCTAATCTTATTGCAGAACAAATCATTTGAACATAAGAAAAAGCCGGAGTATTAACTCCGGCTTTTCATTTTTAATTAACCATTATTCTTATTCAGATTATAACGACGGTTGAAACGATCAACACGACCACCAGTATCAACGAGCTTCTGTTTACCGGTATAAAACGGGTGGCATTTGGAACAAATTTCCACGCGTATATTCTTGCGAGTCGAACGGGTATGGATTACCTCGCCGCAGGCGCACGTGATCGTTGTGTCAACGTACTCGGGATGAATGCCTTCCTTCAACTAATGTCACCTCTTTTCTTTTTATAGTTCAACTTCAAAAGAATATCACAGCAATAAATGGATTGCAAGTAAAATTTATTATAATCCTGCAATCTTTCTAGTATCATCTTCAATTATCTTACATAATTCAAGCGATTTAGCTTCAGTACTTTCTTTTGCTGTAATATATAGTTTCATTTTGGGCTCGGTACCAGAAGGTCTAACAATCACTTTTGCTCCGTTAGACAAATGGTATGCCAATACATCGGATGTAGGAAGATCAATTTTAGTTACATTCCCCTCTGAATCAATCTTTTCATGAGTCTTTATATCTTCTCTGACAACAACTTTAAAACCTGCAATTTCCTCAGGAGGATTTGATCGAAGATTTGCAGTAACAGCTTTCATCTTGTCACTTCCCTCAGCTCCAGGGAATGAAATATTGGCTACAGCATGACGATAATAGCCATACTTCTCATAGAGCTTATCCAAAACCTCAACAACTAAAAGACCTTTTCCTTTGTAATAGCTAGTAAGTTCAGAGAGAAGAAGTGAAGCAAAAACACCGTCTTTATCTCTAGCATATGTCCCTGACAAATACCCACAGCTCTCTTCAAACCCAAATATAAATCTGTCCTCTTCACCGGCTTGTTCAAGATGCAGGATCTGTTCTCCTATATATTTAAAACCAGTCAATACCACTCTCATTTCGACACCTGCATCTGAACATATATCGTCAGCAAGTGCAGAAGAAACAATACTTCTGACAGCAACAGGTTTAACAGGCATAGTGCCATTTTCCAATCTTGATTTGATAATATAATCAAGCATCAGAATACCGACTTCATTTCCAGTAACAGAACGATAACTTCCATCTCTTTCAGGAAAAGCAGCTCCGACTCGGTCTGAATCTGGATCAGTTGCTAAGAAAACGTCTGGTTTTATTTCTTCACAAAGTTTTAGCCCAAGAGCTTTCGCCTCAGCCATTTCAGGATTGGGATAAGGACAAGTCGGGAAATCGCCATCCGGCAATTCTTGTTCTTTTACTACAAAAACATTATTATGCCCTGCCCGCTTTAAAACCTCTCTAACCGGTTCATTTCCTGCTCCATTTAAAGGCGTATACACAATTGAAATAGGCGTCTCAATAGGTGCATTCACATTCTGTCTTTGAGCTAGAACATTATCATAATATTTTTCAACGATATCATTGGATATATATTCTATTTTCCCGGAATTTATACCTTCGTTAAACGGTATAAAATTGATGCCGTCAAAATAGTCTAAAGCCTGAATTTTATTCAAAACTGCATTCGCAGCTTCATCAGTCATCTGACAACCATCGCTGCCATATACTTTATAGCCGTTATATACTGACGGATTATGGCTAGCAGTAATAATAACTCCTGCATCACAATTTAATTCACGGATTGCAAAAGACCCCATAGGAACAGGCATTAACCTATCATACAAATATGCTTTGACTCCATTAGCTGCTAATATCTGAGCCGTTTCTTCAGCAAACTCTGAGCTTTGATGCCTGCTATCGTATGCAATAGCAACACTTGCATTTTTATTTATATCATTCAAATAATCAGCAAGTCCCTGTGTTGCACGGCCGACTGTATAATGATTCATCCTATTTGTTCCCATAGCAAGAACACCACGCATACCGGCAGTTCCGAAAGAAAGCGGCTGGAAAAACCTGTCTTCGATCTCACTCATGTTGTCCTTAATTGATAAAAGATCTTCCAATAAATCTTTATCATCAACATTTTCTAACCAGCGTTGATATTCTGAAAAAGCATCCATATCTTATTCCTCCAAAATATTATGCATAAATTTTAAGAAAAGTTTTTTGGGTTTTCAATAGAAGTCTAAATATAAAAACAAATAGGCAGGATAATAAAAATCTCCTGTCTATTCAACAACTATATAGAAAAATACTACTTCATACCCTCTTTTAAACTGTGCGAAGACTTGATATATATATCCGCCTCTTTCAAAAGGGATCTGCTTCTCATCATCTGCAACAATGAAATCATATGTATAGGGTTTTGTCCTGAATACTCTTATATTTTCAGTAGGCTGGGAGAAAGATATTTCAAGCCTTTCTCCACCTAATACACTATTTCTTGGAATATCCATGTCAAATAAGTTGCCGGAAAACTCCACATTATAAGTTTCCTGCGTCAAAAATGACCAGGAACATTCACTCATTGTGGAATCTATTGGAATACCATCCACTGTCACATGCACTTCAGGAATAGCATAAGCCGGATATCTAGAATCAATTAGCTCTTTTATCCAAAAAGCTATAAATCCAGCCAAGACAAAGCATAGAAGACCTATGATTATCTTTCTGATTTTCAATATTATTCCTCCAACACAACAACATTTAATCGATAAATATCGTTGTTCTCTTCTATGACGACTGTATAGTTGCAAGCCTTTACAGCATTAATTACTAAAACGTAGTCATTTTCAGTAGTAATTATTTCTGTTGTTATTGAATCTTGATCCACTATACTTCCTTCTGAATCATAATAACAGATTTTAGAATTATTTCCAAAACAAGAATCAAGTTGTATTTTAATTTGCGTTCCAACAATTATTGTTATTTCATCATCAAAATCTGCTGATGTTTCTTGGCTTGCGTCTTTTGGTAACATATATGTTTCTGAAGACGATGAATACTCAACCTCATCATACATCTCATGTTTTTCTTCAGAGTCAATCACAGCAGGAGCAGAGGCACCTGTTTCGGCAGGATAGTTTCCGTTTGAAAATGAGCTATCCATCTTGCTATTCCTATTATTTAAAACAAAGGACAAAAGCCCGAGAGAAACAACAATAAATGAAGCAGCTATGCTAAGGATTCTTCTCATTCTAATAATTTTAATATTAGATGCACTATATTCCTTTATTAAATCAAGAACTGCATCACCAGAAAGATCATCAGGAACATCTAATAATGGCATATTGTCGTAAATCATATCTTCAATTTGTTTATCTGTCATTTCCATATCCCCCATTTACTAAAATGGTTCTGATCTTTTCTAATGCTCTTTTTCTTTTAGATCTAACTGTATTTGTGTTAATGTTCATTATCTTGCTAATTTCTTCAGATTTATATCCATCAACAATGCCTAGAATTAGTATTTCCCTTTCTGTATCTGAGATCATATTCATTGCTTTCCACAGCACTATTTTTTCTTCACTATCAATATCAGAAACAGATGTGATATCTTCATCCAGCTCCAATGGTTCATCTATATAAAATCCTCTTCTTTTTTTCGCTTTGTTTACAAGAATACGCATTATCCATCTTTCAAAAGCTGATTCATCTCTGAGCTGTTTTATTGATTTGTATGCATCTGTAATAGTATCCATTACTATATCCTCTGCGTCTTCTTTTCTGCCAAGCAGATAAAAAGCCGTAGAGTATAATTTTCGAGAAACATCAGTATATAAATGCGCAAACGCTTCTCGATCTCCTTCTTTTGCTTTTCTAACTAATTCAATTTCTAGCAATACTAGTATCTCCGTATCTATATATAGAGTGTGATTCTTAATTAATAATGTTGCATAAATTATAAATAACCACATGAATTTATAACAAGCGGCAATATGTTTTCGGTATAATGCACAAACACATTAGTCGATATGCCACTTTTTTCTTTCGAAACCTACAAATTATTGAAAACAATTTAATGTATTGATAAAATAAGTTGTAATTATATGATTGCATATGCATTCATCATTTCGGGAGGAAATATGGAGACAAAAAATAATCCCGCTTTGTATTATTATCATCAAGGTACAAATTTCGAAAGTTATAGGTATTTTGGTGTCCACCCTATTGATAATGGATATGTTTTTCGAGTATGGGCTCCTAATGCATTATCCGTTTCTATTGTTGGTGATTTCAATAATTGGAATTCTGAGATTTCGCCCATGCACCTGGTTAATGAACAAGGTGTATGGGAATCTTTTCTCTCTTGTGTAAAAGAATATGACAATTATAAATATTCTATTCGTACAAAAGATGGAAGAACTCTTCTAAAAGCAGATCCGTTTGCTTTTCATGCTGAAACACCTCCCGGAAATGCCAGTAAAATATTTGATGTCTCAGGTTATGAATGGAATGACAGTCAATGGGAACACCGATATGTGTTTAATCCATATCAAAGCCCAATGAATATTTATGAATTACATCTCGGTTCATGGAAGAGACACCCTGACGGAAATGTCTTTACATATAAAGAACTTGCAGATGATCTTTCTTCATATCTTTCTGATATGGGTTATACCCATGTAGAATTGCTACCTGTCAGCGAGTATCCTTTTGATGGTTCTTGGGGTTATCAGGTTACAGGTTATTTTGCCCCTACGTCCAGATATGGCACTCCTAAGGATTTTATGTATTTTGTAGACAAAATGCATCAGAATGGAATCGGAGTCATAATGGATTGGGTTCCTGCTCACTTTCCTAAAGATGCATTCGGTCTATACGAATTTGATGGAACAATTTGTTATGAAGACAGTAATCCCCTTCGGCGTGAACATAAAAGCTGGGGAACAAGAATCTTTGATTATGGCAAACCGGAGATACAAAGTTTTCTAATTTCCAGTGCAATTAACTGGTTAGATACATACCACATCGATGGACTTCGTGTTGACGCTGTAGCATCTATGCTGTATCTCGATTATGACAGAAAAGACGGTGAATGGGCTCCGAATTCTAATGGTGGTAGAGAAAATCTTGAAGCAATTGCTTTCCTCCAAAAACTCAACACTCAGGTATTCAGTCGCTTTCCCAATGCTATTATGGCTGCAGAAGAATCTACTGCGTGGCCTATGGTTACGAAACCTGTTTCAGATGGTGGATTAGGATTCAATTTTAAATGGAATATGGGATGGATGAATGACACTATTTCATACAACCAGACTGATCCGTTCTTTAGAAAAGGTGTACACAATAAGCTAACTTTTTCTATGATGTACGCTTATTCAGAGAACTATATTCTTCCAATCTCTCATGATGAAGTAGTTCATGGAAAAAAATCCATGATAGGTAAAATGCCAGGTGATTATGAACAGCAGTTTGATAATCTGAGGCTATTTTATGCTTATATGTACGCTCATCCGGGCAAAAAATTACTATTCATGGGCAACGAGATTGCTCAGTTTATAGAATGGAGATACTATGAGCAGCTGGAATGGCTTCTTCTCCAATATGATAAGCATAATCAGTTCCAGCAGTTCATGAAAAAGTTGAACTGGATTTATAAAGAAGAGTCCCCATTCTGGGAATTAGACAATACATGGGACGGTTTTCAATGGATTAACGCTGATGATTCCTCTCAAAACTGTTTATCTTTTATACGAAAAGACAAAGTTGGCGAGAATATTGTTTGTGTATTTAACTTCGCTCCGGTCGAGCGGCCAATTTATCGAATTGGTGTCCCCAATTATGGTACTTATTCCGTCATACTTGACACAAGCGACGTACAATACGGCGGAAAAAATACACAGACACACTTTAAATATAAATCAGAGAAAACTGAATATAATGGTTTCGAATATTCAATAAATCTTAAATTAGCGCCGATGTCCGCGCTTTATATAAAAGCCCCCAAATCAAAAAAAAGAGGAGAAACAATATGAAAGAATGTATCGCAATGTTACTTGCAGGCGGACAGGGCAGCCGCTTATACGCTCTGACGCAAGAAGTAGCTAAACCTGCAGTCCCTTTCGGCGGTAAGTACAGAATCATTGACTTTCCGCTATCCAACTGTATAAATTCCGGAATTGATACAGTTGGTGTTCTTACTCAATATCAACCATTGGAATTAAATGAGTATATCGGTAATGGTCAGCCTTGGGATCTGGATCGTCTCGTAGGCGGAGTTCATGTCCTTCCCCCTTACCAAAAAGCTAAAGGCAGTGACTGGTATTTAGGAACTGCCAATGCAATCTCTCAAAACATCCCTTTTATCGACCGATATGATCCTGAATATGTCCTTATTCTTTCTGGAGACCATATCTATAAAATGGATTACTCTATCATGTTAAATCAGCATAAAGAAACAAATGCTGATTGTACAATTGCTGTTCTTCGTGTTCCCCTCGATGAAGCCTCTAGATTCGGCATCATGAATGCCGATGAGAATGGTGTAATATATGAGTTTGAAGAGAAGCCAAAGAATCCTAAGAGCAATCTTGCTTCTATGGGAATATATATCTTCTCTTGGAAAGAGCTTAGAGCCTATCTTCTCGCTGATGATAATGATCCAAACAGTGAACATGACTTTGGTAAAAATATCATCCCGACAATGCTGAATGATGGAAAGAAGCTTTGCTGCTACACATTTGATGGATATTGGAAAGATGTAGGAACTATTGATTCTCTTTGGGAAGCAAATATGGATCTTATAGATCCCAATCGTCCTTTTGATATCTGGGATACCCATTTTAAAATTTATTCACGTAACGATGCATATCCGCCGCACTACATCAGTTCTACAGCAAAAGTAGAAAACTCCCTGATTTCTGAAGGTTGTCGTGTAGCTGGTGATGTTGACTTCTCCGTATTATTTGAAGGCGCTATAGTAGAAGAAGGAGCAGTTATCCGAGACAGTATCCTGATGCCTGGTTCTGTTGTAAAAAAAGGTTCTGTTGTTCAGTATTCGATCGTAGCACAAGGCGCAGTACTGGAAGAAAATGTAAAGCTTGGCGAACGGCCAGAAGATATGGAAGATCTTTCCAAGTGGGGTGTTGCGGTTGTTGGTCCTAATCGCAAGGTCGGTAAAGGAGCTACAATTAAATCTCATGCCATGATCTATGATGATGTTAAGGAGGGTGAAGTCATATGTTAAAGAAAAAAGCAATGGGCATTATATTTGCCAATATGCATGATAATGCCATTAGTGAAATGACTCAGCAGCGCTCAATGGCTTCCGTTCCGTTTGGCGGAAGATATCGCATGATAGATTTTTATTTATCGGCTCTTGTCGATGCCGGAATCAGCCAGGTTGCTGTAGTAACAAAAAGCAATTATCAAAGTTTGATGGATCACATTGAATCCGGCCGCAGCTGGGACCTTGCACGCAGAAAAGGTATTACAATTCTTCCCCCTTATGCGTATGAAAATGCTGATAGTAATTCTGCTTACCATGGTCGTATAGCAGCTATTTATGGAATCATGTCATATATTGAAAATGCAACGGCTGAAACAGTAGTTATGATGGATGCAGATCATGTATGCAATCTAGATGTTGAAAACATGGTTCATGAACATTACGCTAACAAAGCAGATGTTACTATCGCTTGCACTGAACCTGATTTTGATCCTGATAATGTTAAAAATTCTGTCAGCATAAAAGCGGATGAAACCGGCAGAGTAACAGATATTCTTATGAATTACTGTGAAGAAGGTTTTGTACAGAGCATGAATGTCTTTGTTATTGACAGAAAACTATTAATATCACTTGTAAAAGATGCTATGGCGCGTATGAACGTAATCTTTGAAAGAGATATTCTTTTAGCAAATCTTAATACACTAAATCTTCATTGTTATATGCACAAGGGATACGTTAAACGCATTACCAGTTTAAAGACTTATTTTGAAGCAAATCTTGATCTTATCGATCCTAAAAACGTAGATGCTTTATTTAGTCCTAGAACGATATATACTAAAGTCCATGACTCACCTCCAACAAGATATGGTTTGAATTGTAATGTTAAAGAATCTGTCGTTGCTGACGGTTGTACTATTGATGGTAAAGTTGAAAACAGTGTATTATTCCGTGGAGTAGAAATTGAAGAAGGAGCAGTTGTTCGTAATTGTGTCCTTATGCAAAACACAAAAGTTCTTTCTGGAGCTGTTTTGGAAAATGTAATATCTGATAAAGACGTAGTAATTACATCAAATCAGTCATTAAAGAGCACCTCAAACTACCCACTCTATCTCAAGAAAAGGACGATAGTTTAAATGAGCACAAAAAAAGAGCATTTAGCTGATAATTCTGAACTCATGAAAGATATTCCTGCAAATAAACCGGATACAGACAAGCCAAAAGCTGTAAAAAAGTCTGGCCGTAAGAAAACTGAATCTAAAACAGTCGTTTCTTCAGCTGAAGAAATATCTGTTCCTGTGGCTCAGCAACCTAAGGTCAGTGTTCTTTTCTGTGCATCTGAAGTAGCTCCATTTGCTGCTTCCGGAGGTCTTGCTGATGTTGCCGGCTCCCTTCCTATTGCCTTAAATGAAAAAGGCTGTGATGTAAGAGTTATTCTCCCACTATATGAGAAGGTTAATCAGCAGTGGCGGGATCGGATGCAATTTCTCTCTTATTTCTTTGTCCCATTAGGATGGAGAAATCTTTATTGCGGATTATTTAAACTGGAAGATCGAGGTGTCACTTATTATTTCATAGATAATGAGTATTATTTTAAGCGATCTGCTTTATACGGGCATTATGATGACGGAGAAAGGTTCGCTTTTTTCTCCAAAGCCATACTGGAATCGCTTGACAAAATTGATTTTTGCCCTCAAATAATCCATTGTAACGACTGGCAAACAGCTCTTGTTCCTATATATCTTAGAGAATATCGTAATCGAGAAAAGTTCTCTAAAATAAAAACTTTGTTTACCATTCATAACATTCAGTTCCAAGGAATGTATGACGGATACATTTTAGGTGATCTTTTTGGACTTCCTAATGAAGACCTGCCACTCATGCACTGGGGAGATTGTATCAATCTCATGAAAGGAGCTATCGAAGTTGCAGATAAAGTCAATACAGTTAGCCCTACCTATGCACATGAGATTCTAGATCCTTGGTACTCTTTTGGTCTGGATCCTTTACTTGTACAAAAGCAATACAAGCTTTCCGGTATTCTAAACGGAATTGATTATGTAACATATAATCCGGAAACTGATCCTAATATTCCCGCTAATTTCTCTACACATGACTTATCAGGAAAAGAGGTCTGTAAAAAAGAACTGCTTAAAGAGTTTAATCTTCCCGATGATGGACGTCCTTTAATAGCAATGATATGCCGTCTGACACAGCAAAAAGGCGTCGATTTAGTAGAACGTGTTCTGGATTATGTTCTGGTGCATGGTATGCAATTCATTCTACTTGGCACAGGAGATAAAATTTACGAAGATAAATTCAGAGAATTCGCATGGAGAAATCCTGAGAGTTGTTCGGTAAAAATTGATTTTCTGCCTGCCCTATCCAAACGAATGTATGCAGGAGCCGATCTGTTCCTAATGCCCTCAAAAACAGAACCCTGTGGATTAGCTCAAATGATGGCATTAAGATACGGCACTTTGCCGATAGTTCGTAAAACAGGCGGTCTTGCGGACAGTGTTCATGATTGTGGCGATGGTGAAGGTGTAGGCTTTACCTTCCAAAACTATGATGCATACGATATGCTTGATGCCTGCATGCGAGCAAAAGATCTATATTATGATAAGGAACAGTGGAAACAAGTCCAACTCAGAGCGATGAATTGTGATTTCAGTTGGAACACTGCTGCTGATAGCTATTTATCTCTTTATGAAGAAATGAAAACACTCTGGTAATTATTTGTTTAATAAAAGAAGTCAGCACTTCTGTGCTGACTTCTTTTTATGTATAAGTTCCAGAAATAACTTCTTTTGCTTTCTCCCTTAGCAGAGATTTGAATTTCTGTGGTTCATCACCCATTGGATTATGTCCTGATTCCTCAAACCAAATCAATTCCTTATGAGGTGCTTCAATCATATTAAACCAATCCTCAACCAATACAGAAGGTGTATTCATATCATGACGACCGTCAAAAACAAAAATCGGAATTTCAAATTTAGTTGTAGTTTTGGGAAAACATGTTTTCCCTATCTCAGGCCACATTTGTTTAAGTACTTTTTTATATCCTAATAAAAAACCTATCAGATCGAGTACTGAATATTCACCAGAAAGAAATACCGGTTTAACAAAAGCATCCAAATAATTATCTTTTCCAGATTTTTTAGAATATCCACCATATTTCATCATTAAATCGCGCTGCATTTTCATCCCTTTATATCCAAACTTATATTGTCCTTCAACGGGAGGGCCTACCATGTCCAGACGCTTTACCGCTTTAGTATCTCCTGCTTTTAATGCAGCATTTCTGGTATATTCGAAACTTATCTCTTCATTCTTAGCAATATCCACAACCTGTCCAAATCCGAAAAAAGCAGATATTTTATCTGGATATTTCGCAGAAAGCAAGACTCCAAGTTCACTTCCCCAGCTTCCCCCAATAACAAATATCTTCTCCTTTTTAAATTCTTTACAACACCATTCAACTAATTCCTCAGCGTCATCCACCATCCTTGAAATTGTTAATGATTCTTTTGGAACACCAAAATAAGAACCACCTGATCCTCTCTGATCCCATGTGACTATAGTAAATGTATCCAATAAATCGTTATGATCTTTTACAATCGAATGTCTGTTACATACACCAGGTCCTCCATGTAAAAACAATAGGACCGGATTGTTTAAATCATTTGATAAATAATGGATCCTCTGCTTTACACCGCCAATCAATATCTTCTTTTTGACGTCTATCACTGCAGCATTCCTCCTTTAATTAGTTAGAATATTTTATCACTTTAAATCGCCATACACAAATTTATCCTTAATAACTAATCGATCTTTAATATATGTACCCTTCTCTTTTGAATTACAAATAAGCCTTCTCTTTCCATATTTGATAACTCTCTTGTCAGAGCAGCTCTGTCACATCCTAAATAATTTGCTAATTCAGTTCTTGTTTTTTGAGGAAGAATTATCTCACTAGAAGATTGTTTAATACTAAGATTAGAAAAATATGACAATATTTTATCTCTCATTTTTCGCTCAGATAATATCTGAACACGTTCATGCAAAGTAAAGTATTTATCAGATATTTCTCTGATAAAGTTCTGTAAAAAAATAAATCTATTACTATCTTCGTTACGGACATCTAGTAATTTCGATAATTCCAGCCATAGTATGCTGCATCTGGAAGAAGCGATTATCGTGACTGGACTATTCCCGCTGGAACCGGATAAAACATCTCCAAATACTGAGCCTTTTTCTAAATAATTTATCGTAGTGACAGTACCATCTCTTGACTCGATCTGTCCAACTAAATTCCCAGATAAGACAATCGCTATATTCTTCACCTTCTGGCCACGAATCAATATCACCTCATCTTTAACATGGTCAGTTATCTTACATGTATTACAATTCAAAAAGGTTTCTAGATTATCTTCTGTAAAAGTTCTAAATAGAGGAATAGATAATAATAACTGAAGATGTTGTTTTTTCATTTTCCGCTCCACAGTGTTGCAATTGCAACAGATTTATTCTTGTCCGTATATAATAATATAAAAGCTCCAAATGAGCAAATATCAAAGATTAAGAAAGTGATCAAAATGAAAAAAATAGTTTCAATTATATTGTTATTAGTTATTTGTTTCTCATTTGCATCATGCAAAAATGAGACTGTACAGCCGGAAGAATCAACTCCTCAAGAAGAGACCTCACAACCGCAGAGCACCCCAAGTGAAGAAACGTCTACAATTCATGTAGCGTCTCTTAAGGGGCCTACTTCTATGGGATTGGTTGGACTGTATAATAAAGCAGATAATGATCAATTATCCTATTCATTAGAATATTCCATTAATGGAGCTGCTGATGAGATCTCTCCGCTTTTAATTAGCGGCCAGCTCGATGGAGCTGCAATTCCTGCAAATCTTGCATCTGTTTTGTACAACAAAACGGATGGCAATATTGTAGTTGCAGCTATCAATACTTTTGGTGTTTTGTATATAGTAGAGACCGGAAATTCAATACAGTCTATTTCTGATCTTAAAGGGAAAAAGATCTATTCAACCGGAAAAGGTACAACTCCTGAATATGCTTTGGATTATTTGCTTGAAAACAATGGAATTGATCCGGATAACGATGTAATAATCGAATTTGCTAGCGAAGCAACAGAAGTTTCTACCCTATTATCTGAAGATAAGAGCGGAAACGCTGTAGCTGTACTTCCACAGCCATATGTGACCGCTGCTCTAGCCCAAAATGATTCATTAAGAATAGCAATCAGTTTTGCCGATGAGTGGGATAAAGTTACTAGTGATAGCAAATTAGTGACTGGTGTATTCGTCTTTAATAAACAGTTTGCATATAATAATCCAAATCTTGTCGCATCATTTTTAAAGGATTATTCTGAATCGGTAGATTTCGTCAAGAACGATGCTGATGGCGCTGCTGCATTGATAGAACAATATGAAATCGTTGCTAAAGCTCCTATAGCTAAAAAAGCTCTACCATTATGCAATATCGATTTTGTTGCAGGAACTGAGATGAAAGAAACATTGTCAGGCTACCTCCAGACATTATTTGACAAAAATCCCGATGCAGTAGGCGGAGCCCTCCCGACTGATGAATTCTACTATGAATAATATTAATCCTAATAAAAGTAAATATTTGGTGAGAATATATGTTGTATTATTTTGGCTTATAGTATGGCAAATTATAGCTATGCTCGTTGGTAAAGAAGTACTGTTTGCTTCACCAATTCACGTGGTCAAACGACTACTAGAACTTATAGTTGATCCACAATTTGTTAAAGACATACTAAATTCACTTTTTCATATATTATTAGGATTCTTTTGGGCTTTTTCCCTCGCATTATTTCTGGCGTTTATATCAATAAAGTTTCCTATTGTATACAGATACTTATCTCCTTTATTCACTTTTATAAAGTCTACTCCTGTAGCAGCATTCATATTAATGGCTTTTCTATTATTCGGTTCTCAGGGTCTATCTACTTTTATTTCTTTCTTGATGGCACTGCCTATTTTGTACACAAATATTACTGATGGTTTTTTATCAGTGCCAAAACCGATGTTAGATGCCGCAAGAGTATATAATATGTCTGAAAGATCACAATGGAAATTTATATATATTCCTCATGCTATTCCTTTTCTTTTATCTGGATGCAGCGTTTCTTTAGGGCTTTCTTGGAAATCAGGAATTGCAGCAGAAGTGATCGGTATCGCCAGACATTCATTAGGCGAACATTTATATGATGCAAAGTTATATTTAGATACGCCTCAACTATTTGCGATTACATTGATTATCGTTTTGTTGAGTTGGACATGTGAAAAGATAATTATGTTTTCATTAAAACGTATATTTTCAAAACTCTACTAATAAATAAAACCGTCTTTATCAAGACGGTTTTATTTATTTGCAGTCATTTTATTATGCCTATACATCAAGTAATTATCCAAAATCAACCTGGCGGCTTCAGAATCTATCAACTCTCTAGTTTTTTTACCATGAATATTGCTCTCATATAAGTTTTTATAAGCTTGAACTGTTGTAATCCTTTCGTCCCACAGTTCTACAGGTATTTCCTCATTAAGATCCTTTTTCAGCACCTCAGAAAACTTTCTACACTTGTTCGCCCTTTCTCCTTCACTCCCATCCATGTTTATAGGTAAACCTACAACAACCATCTTGGCATCAAGATCTTTGACAATTTGAGCTACAAGTTCTGATGTGCGAAACAAGTTCTTACCTTTTACATTATTAAGGGGAGAAGCAATAGTTTCACTTGAATCACAGATAGCAAGACCCGTTCTGACATCACCTAAATCAACAGCAATAATCTTCAAAAGCGATTCATACCTCCCTGTCTTCTATTGATAACCCTACGATAAAGCATTTTTTAAATCTCTGTTCCCACATATCTTTACTCATAGACCGTATACCTCTACTGCCATAATTGTAAAGTGTAAATGCTTTACCGTCATATTCAGTAATAATAGTATGCAGCCCTTTAATCAATCCTCCCTTGTTCCAATATGAAAATATGTAAATACCGGGATTGTTCAGGATATCTTTTTTCCCTAAATATTCCGCTTTTAATCCCTCTATCTCTACCATTCTTTTTAAAGCAAAAGGGTTTGAGCCATATGCTCCAATAGGAACAAACGGTACCTTTGTAAGGGCTCCATTTAATTCAAAGTCTCGTTCAACTTTAGCAAAAGAGCATTCTTTTCCCATAAGCCATAAAGCATTATATACCGCAATGATCTCACAGCCACAAGAGCCTACATCTGCCTTTCCTATTTTCAGTATGTCTATTCCAGTTTCCTCTCCAGTGCTTTGGTCATTGATCACATTGTTTATTACGTCTCTTTGCTTATTGAACAAGTAGTTCTCGTCGCTTAATCTTTTCCTTGGTTCTCTAGGATAAAGTCTGCTCAAACCTTCTTCTATAAGAAGTAGTATATTGCCTAATATCTGGGAAACGGCTTCTATAGCAGTAACTTTATTAGCATCTGCCATGATAATACTTTCTCCGTTATAAATGTAAGTTAAATCTATATGATAAAAATATCAAATTCCAGATGATTATGTAAAGAATGCAGACAGTGAATCTGCATATTTTTATGTTTATAAAAAACATAGTTATGTAACATATATAACTTTATTTTTTATGCTATGAAACAATGACTAATTTATCAACATTCTATGCCTTAATACACTTTTCAAACCAACGATAATCTAGTATAATTTCATTTGTGATAATGCCACTTTTATTATTCATTACTATCACGGAAAGGATGTTTTTTATGGCAAAACTCAATGGAACTGCCGTTCAGAAGATTCTTGAGATTTGTGAGCGTTATAAAGATGAAAAAACGCCTCTGATGATGATCTTAAGTGATATTCAGAACGAGTATGGTTACATTCCGCTTGAGGTTCAGGAAGTTGTATCTCAACAAACAGGTATTTCTGTTGCTGAAATCTACGGAGTCGTAACTTTCTATTCATTCTTCTCTCTTACTCCTAAGGGAAAGTATGTCATCGGTTGTTGCTTAGGAACAGCATGTTATGTCAAAGGAGCTCAGAATATTATTGATAAATTTTCTGAAATCCTGAAAATCAAACCAGGTGAAACTTCTGAAGATGGTTTGTTTACTTTGGATGCTCTACGGTGCATCGGTGCATGCGGTATTGCTCCTGCAGTCAGCATTAATGGTGAAGTTCATCCTAAAATGACTGTCAGTGCTGTCCCCTCCATTATCGATGAATTAAAAGCTAAGGAGGGCGTTGCATAATGATAGCTACAGTAGAACAATTAAATGCAACTATTGCAGAGAACACTAAAAAAATTCAAGATAAACTAACTGGTGCTGACGGAAAACGTCATGTTGTTCTTTGCGGCGGAACAGGTTGCTTAAGCAGCCATTCTGCAGATATAGCAGAAAAATTCAGAAATGTGATTGCCGATCAGGGCTTATCAGAAAAGGTCACCGTCAATATGGTTGGCTGTTTTGGTTTCTGCTCACAAGGACCATTTGTAAAGATCTATCCAGAAGATACTCTTTATAGGCTTGTGAAAATTGAAGATGTCGAGGAAATCGTAGAGACCGATCTCAAGAATGATACTGTTGTTGAACGTCTTCTTTATGTTGATCCTGTCACAAAAGAAAAGGTTGCAAAACAGGACGATATCAACTTTTACAAGAAGCAGCGCCGTATCGCTTTACATGGATGTGGTGTCATCAATCCTGAAGATATAAATGAAGCTCTTGGATATGGCGGATATGAAGGTTTGCGTCGTGCTTTGACCATGACACAGCAGGAAGTTGTAGATGAAGTATTAAAATCCGGTCTTCGTGGCCGTGGCGGTGCTGGATTCCCGACTGGCAGAAAGTGGCAATTTGCGCTCGCTCCAAATCCGGAAAAATACGTTGTTTGTAACGGCGATGAAGGAGATCCAGGTGCATTTATGGACCGTTCAATTCTTGAAGGAAATCCTCTTGCTGTTGTTGAAGGCATGGTTATCGCCGGATATGCGATTGGCGCACAAAACGGATATTTCTATGTTCGTGCAGAGTATCCGACAGCTGTAAGACGTCTAAAAATAGCCATCAAAGAGGCAGAAGAAATCGGACTTCTCGGTGATAATATCTTAGGAACTGATTTCTCATTCCATTGCCATATTCGTCTCGGCGCTGGCGCATTCGTTTGTGGTGAGGAAACAGCTCTTCTTAACTCTATTATGGGTAAGCGCGGTATGCCTAGACCTCGTCCCCCGTTCCCTGCCGTAAGCGGTCTTTGGGGAAAGCCCACCGTAGTTAATAACGTTGAGACACTTGCTTGTGTACCCTACATTCTTCGTAATGGAGCTGATGCATTTGCTTCAGTAGGAACGGAACACTCAAAAGGTACAAAAGTATTTGCACTTGGCGGTAAAGTAAACAACGTAGGTCTTGTTGAAGTACCTATGGGAACTACATTACGTGAACTGATATTCGATATTGGCGGCGGAATTCCTGGTGGTAAAAAATTCAAGGCTATTCAGACTGGCGGTCCCTCAGGCGGATGCTTGACTGAAGAATATCTTGATGAGCCTATTGATTTTGACAACCTTGTTGCCAAAGGCTCTATGATGGGTTCAGGCGGAGCTATCGTCATGGACGAAGACAACTGCATGGTTGACGTTGCTAAGTTCTATATGGAATTTATCTGCGACGAATCATGTGGTAAGTGCACTCCTTGCCGTATAGGTACAAAACGTATGCTTGAGATCCTTACCAGAATTACTGAAGGTAAGGGTACAATGGAAGACCTTGATGCACTTGAAGAGCTGAGCCAGACTGTTAAGTCCAATTCTCTTTGTGCTCTTGGACAGACTTCTTCCAACCCAATAGTATCCACTTTAACTCATTTCCGTGATGAATACCTTGCACATATTATTGACAAGAAATGTCCTGCACATATTTGTAAAAACCTCATGGAATATCATATTGACCCTGATAAATGCATTGGTTGTGGTATGTGCGCAAAAGGATGTCCTGCAAGTTGTATTACAAGAACGGATTATATTGCTCCGAATCATAAACTTGCTTCGATGCACATTGATCCCAGCGCTTGCGTAAAGTGCGGTGCATGTATGTCTACATGTAAGTTCGGCGCAATCGAGAAGAGATAAGGAGGAATAAAGTATGTCTTTAGTTAATATTAAAATCGAAGGCGTTCCTTATCAGGTCGACAGTAGTCTGACCATTCTTGAAGCTGCTAAAGCTTGTGGTTATGAGATTCCCTCTCTGTGCGCCTTCAATCACGGCGAATGCAATAGTGGTTCATGCCGCGTTTGCCTTGTTGAAGCAACTGGCGGCGGTGCTAGAGGATTAACTGCTAGCTGTGTGTTCCCTGTTGCTGAAGGATTGGAAGTTAAGATATCTTCTCCAAAAGCTGTTGAAGCACGTAGAAGAAGTGTTGAACTCCTCCTCTCTAACCATAACAAAAATTGTCAGCAGTGCGACAAGAATGG
>JAEIGA010000569.1_pt1 | contig 54392 bp, 42 predicted proteins | sample 9270691 | NCBI WGS metagenome assembly JAEIGA01 (sample SAMN17057246, study PRJNA624740) | gut metagenome | biome: biome; isolation source: fecal sample | host: Bos grunniens | place: China: Xizang | collected 2019 | reverse complement strand
TGTTGAAAACTTTTTTGAGTTATCAACAAGTTATCAACAAATCAGGTTTTTCGACGCAGTTTTTGAGGAAAAGGAGCGGTGGATTGGCGGATTTTTGGCACTTTTGTTTAACTTTGCTAAAACTGCATAACCCATTGAGAGGTAAAGAGATAAGGTGGAAATTGGGCAAAATCAACTCCGCTACAGCGGCTTCCTTGCGAAATTTTGGGGGAGAGGTGGTAGAAAAGTTATCAACAACTTGTGCCTTTTTGGGGAAATACTAAAGGAATTTCGGGTCAATATGGGCGAAATTGAGTCGCAATATGGGCGAAATTGGGTACCCAAAACAGGCGAAATTGGGTACCCAAAGTCGCCGATTTTCAAGCGGAAATTTCGCCTACTTATCGCGAAATTTTCGCTTACCTGGGTTGGTAGAGTTGACTCCTTGGCTCCGGTTTGCTACACTTTCAGTGTACGTAGAGAGAAAAGAATTGTCTCGCCATAGTTTGGAGTTTTGGGGTGACTCGTCGCCAATCTTCTTCTTTCCTTTCTGACATGCCTTCCTCTGAGCGGGTCTCTTTTTACCCTCGCGATTATATTGTGCAATATTATTCAGTTTAAATTTAGCTGTATGAAGTTGGTAAAACAATTGTTTTGGTAAGATGTAAGAATGAAATTGTTGAGGATAGTTGTCGTATGGTTGCTTGTCGGTGTAAGCATTGCCTTGGGTGAGGGGGCGATGTTGGATTGGTCAGCATATCAACAGAGGATAGCCGACAAGTCGTCTTCATTTATTGTGGGTAGTCATTTCTTAATCGATGCAATAGAGGTCGTTAGTAAAACAGTTGAAAATGCGGTTTTAGGTCAGCACAAGATCATAGGGTGTGGACATTTCTATGATAGGAAGGCCTCTCAAATGTACTTCTTTTGTGAGGTCGTCTATAGGACGGAGTTGGATAAAACACTTTGTCGTGTTTTCGTCTTTAGATGTGAGAAAACGCTCTTGTTAGAACGACAGACTGAAAAAAGGCCGTATTGGAGAATGGCTGCTATCCCACCATTTCAAAATTGCGTAGATCTGCGTACATGCCCCTTGAAACGCGGTATTGCACTCTTTGAAAAAACAATACGCGAATGGAATAAAGTCCCAAGTCTTGTTGCAGTCTATGCAATTCCAGAAAAAGATACCATCCGATGGTGTTTTTATGGTGGAATGGTATGGGCAGAAGCGGCTAAAGAGATGAGATTAGGAGGTGACTACAACATCTTTTTGGATAAGCAGATGCGATGTGTGGTTCAGTTTTTGGGTGGGAAGTAAGGGATAGGCTTTAGTTTTTGGATTTTACATGGCCTTTTGTACGTTTTTTAGGTGGGTGTTTTACGGAAATACAAGTTAAGTTGTGAGGTCTTTTGACAAGGAGGGGTGGTTATGAGAGAATAGGCTCCGTATTTCTCTTTGGGTGCCTTGGAATGAGGCTGGACTGGTTCGTAGGTGATGTACGAACACAATGGGTGGATTGATGGGTATGATGACCTTTCTCAAACGGGCTGCAACATTTTTGACGACGTATACGTCTGCAATCATTATTTTGGTTTCGGTGGTGACCTTTTGCCAACCCCAACTCTTCATGTGGGTGAAGGGGGATTGGCAGACGGTGATTTTGGGTATTATCATGCTTACGATGGGCATGACGTTGAAGCCGCAAGATTTTTCAGTGTTAGTTCAGCGGCCTGTAGATTTATTAATCGGTGCGTGTGCTCAGTTTACTTTGATGCCTTTGCTCGCGTTTGGCTTGGTCCATCTCTTTCAATTGCCAACGGGGATTGCCGTGGGGCTTGTCTTGGTGGGGTGTTCGCCAGGGGGTGTTTCTTCGAATTTGATTACCTTTTTGAGTAAGGGGGATATCGCATTTTCGGTTGGGATGACCACGATTTCGACGTTGCTTTCGCCGATTTTGACGCCGTTATTGATGGTGCTTCTTATTGGTAATCGCGTGGATATTCATGCGGTGGCGCTCTTTAAATCAATCCTAATTGTCACCCTTTTACCGATTGGATTGGGATTAGGGGCGAATCTCTTATGGGGGAAATCGAGCCGTTATCAGGCGATTTGTGGCGTTATGCCTGGGGTGTCGGTGCTTGCCTTTGCTTGTATTGTGGGCGGTGTCGTGGCGTATAACGGCGCGCGTTTCTTTGATTCGGGCCTGCTCATCTTTGTGGGGGTCTTTTTACACAATCTCTTGGGGTATGGCACGGGCTATTTGGCTGCCTTGGCGGCGCGAATGCCATTGGCCAAACGTCGCACGGTCGCCATTGAGGTGGGGATTCAGAATGCGGGTTTAGCCACGAATTTGGCCACGAATCACTTCGCATTTCACCCTGAGGCGGCAATTGCGGCGGCGGTGAGTTGCGTTTGGCACTCCATCTCTGGAACGTTGATTGCGGCCTTCTTCCAATTGATTGATGCGCGCAAACAGAAGCATGCGCCCCGTGCGTGAGGGGACTCACGCAGTGCGTGGGCTAGGCATTAGGAGCGCAGGGCGCGGAATTTGAGGTTGAATTTCGCAAGGTATTTTGAGAGTCGGTCAGTGTGATTGGCCGACTTTTTTGCACGCATGGAGACGGCATAGAGTTTACGGGCGGCATCTGCCATGGAGTCTGAGGTGCGGCAGACGCGAATGACGTGGGCGAGCTGCACGAGGTCAAAGGCGTCGTAGTGTTCGGCATAGTCTGCGCCGAGGTGGGTGGCGAGGAGGTTTTGCGTCTCGGCATCGTCGGATGCTTGGTCTGCGGGGGTGGGGGTGACGCGCGCAATTTCTTCTTCTACGAGGTCTAAGGTGATACGACCGCCATCGGCGAGGGTTCCCATGCGAGTGACCATGGCATTGAGATCACGGAAGTTGCCCTCCCATTGGGTGGTGGGATGAAGGGCGTAGTCTAAAAAGCGTTCGCGCGCCTGTTTGTTAAAGGAGATGAATTTTCCGGTGCGGGAGGCGTAACGATTGAGTTCGTACTCAAGGTTGGGGGCGATGTCTTCGCGGCGTGCGGCCAACCCCGGGAGGCAGAAGCTCCAGAGATTGATACGCGCTAAGAGGTCGCGACGGAATTTGTTATTACGCACTTCGGCTTCAAGGTCACGATTGGTGCCGCAGATGAGTTGGAAATCACTCGTCTCATCGGCGGTGGCCCCGAGGGGACGGAAGGTTTTTTCTTCGATTGCTTTAAGGAGAAGGGTCTGCGCTTCTAAGGGGAGTTCGCCGATTTCATCCAAGAAGATAATGCCGCCGTCGGCCTCTTTTAGGAATCCAGTGTGGTCGGTGCCCGCGCCAGAGAAGGATCCCTTTTTGTGACCAAAGAGGGCAGATTTCGCCAAGTCACCGCCAAGGGTGGCGCAGTTGACAGCAACGAAGCGCCCTTTAACCTTCCCCGTTTGTTTCTTGAGGAGATAGATTTGCTTGGCGAGTTGGGTTTTACCAGCGCCGGTGGGGCCACTGAGGAGAAGGGGGTCAATCGAACGCACGGCGACGCGTTCAATCGTTTCAATCAACCTATTGAAGGCGGGGCTTTTGGTATCAATGCCCTGCTTTAGGAAGGTGAGGTCGTCTTGGCGTTCGGATTCAAAGCGTGTGGCGAGTTTGTCATAACGCGACAGGTCAAGGTCAATGATGGTGTGGGTGCCCTTGGGGTCTTTGGAGTGGCGGACGTGACCCTCTTTCGGGGTGGTCTGAATGAGTTTGGCAGGGAAGTGTCTGGATTCGGCTAAGAGGAAGAGGCAGATCTGCTCCACGTGTGAACCCGTGGTCATATGGATGTAATAGTCGGTCTTTTCCTCGTGGAAACAGGGGCTTTTGGAGTAGTCATAGAATTTTTCATAGACCTCTTCAAAGTCCCATGGGTTCTGAAGCTCAATATTGTCAAAGATGACTTCCGTTTCGGGGGAGACGGAGGCGATGTCTTCTTTAATGCGGTTGGCAAGGGGTAAAAATTCGCGATTGAAGATGAGGTGCAACTCATCAATGGGCAGGGTGTCTTGTTGGACAAGGCCAATGGTGGGGCGCCAAGTATCCCAACGAGTGGGGCCGTAGCCGCCATGTGCGTCTTTTTGTGTGCCAAGCACAGAGATAACGGTAGTCTTCATGAGGATAAATTAACATAAAACTGGATAGTTTGTCTATTTTTTTAGATAGTTTTTGTGGATAATTGTTATTTTGTTGAGGGGGATGTTTGGAGGTTAGCCTTCTTTGCTCGCACGCATATTCTTTTATTATGGTAAGGGCGTGGGGGTGTTTTCATGTTTTTTGATGAAAAAAAGATTTTTTGTTTTTTTATTTCGGCATTTGGCACGGCAGGTGCAATGAAGACAGTGCTGGTTTGTCAATAAAGATTTTGGCACGCAAGTAGAAAGGAATTTAAAAATGAAAAAGAACGTATCGATTGCGCGAGCATTGAAGGAAAAGAATCGTATCGCAGGTCGGTTGCGACAGGCCTTGGAGGAAGTGGGAAAGGAAAACTCTCAAGATGTGCGTATTCCGCGTGGGGTTGATGTCTTGGAGATGTACGAACAAGCCAAGCAATTACGGGCACGGTTGTTGGCTACGAAGCGTGCGATTGCGGAGGCCAACCATGCGATCGTCGGGAAGATTCTGGAGTTGGATGAGGTTAAGGCACAGATTGCCTTCTTGAATGGCCTGAATGTGAAGGAGGGGCGGTTTGTGACGACACGTTATTCGGAGACGATTGAAACGGAGGTGACGGCCGTAATTCAGAAGGCGCAAGTCTTGAAAGAAGTGGAGGCACTTCAAAAACAAGCGGATGCGCTTCAAGATGAGTTGGATAACTTTAATGCAACAACGTTTGTGGAGATTGAAGTGGACTGAGTAGGATTTAAAAAAGTCACATCGCCACATCTTCTGCAGGCTTATACCTGCATGACAATTAACGGGATTGAAACGCCCTCGCATGAGGTTTAAACCTTAAAGGGTAAGTGCTTAATCCGTAAATTGAAAAACTTAAATCGTAAACCTTATCTTTAGATGGAGTGATGTGACTTTCTCTCAAGGGAATTAGGGTGAAAACGTTATGAACCTTGGGAGTTTTCTTTTTGCTTTTTGGATGAACAGCATGAGTGATGAGTAATTTCACTAAAAAACTTGAACAAGGAGGTGACAGATGAACATTATTAAGACTGGTGAATATTATCGTATTTTTGGCAATGGCGTTCAGGTTGGGAAGGTCCTATCCTCAGCGATGTATGAAGTCGTCTTTGTAAAGAATGATGGGTTTTATTTGCGCGCAACACCGAATCCAGTGGTACAAATTGGGAAGGTATATGGTCGCATGACCGAACGTATTGAGAAGGTGTTAAAGAGTTATGCGCTTTCACAACGTAATTTAGGCGTGATTCTTTCTGGTGCGAAGGGTATTGGAAAGTCGCTCTTTGCAAAGTTAATTTCGTTACGGGCGATTGACGAGGGGCTGCCTGTTATTATGGTAAACCAATACTATGAGGGTCTTCCGCAATTCTTGGCATCAATTGAACAACGGTGCATGGTGCTGTTTGATGAGTTTGATAAGAACTTCTTTGACCCTTCACGTGAAACAGAAGATCACACTGCTGTACAAGACTCGTTTTTAACCTTGTTTGATGGAGTGTATGCGTCAAATAAGTTGTTTGTGATTACGGCGAATTCTTTGGGAAGACTCTCGGAATTCTTAATTAATCGTCCAGGACGTTTCCGTTATCACTTACGCTTTACTTATCCTGACGAGGCAGAGATTCGCCAATTCTTAAAGGATCAATTAGGCGAGGCTGCAAATCCAGAAGAGGTTGATAATGTGGTTAAGTTTTCCACGATGGTCCCATTATCGTATGACTGTCTTACTGCGATTGCTTCGGAATTGGCTTTAGGAGAGAGTTTTGATGCGTGCCTTGAAGTGCTCAACATTTTGAATGTGACGGGTTATCACTACTACAGTGCACGGGTGCGCTTTGCAAGTGGTGAAGAATTGCAGCAGCGTTGGGTTGGGCAGCATAACTTCTTTGATAAGTCGCGCGATGCGATGTATCTGAATATTGATCTTGAAGGGATTTCAGGCATTCAGGAGGTGGAACTTGGCACGCTCTTAATGAAATGTGGTGATGTTCGAAAGTGTGGCACGTTTTTGCAGGATGGTAGTATTGTTATTCCATACGAAAATGGTCGTAACTTTCGTTGGGTACAAAAGAGCTCAAAGGGTCGTCAATTGGATGAGCGCTACAAGACACCAATAGAATTAATCTTAGAGTCTGGGTCTGGTCACCGTCAAGTTTCATTTAAGGATTTGTTTTAAGGTCTAATCGTACAAGAAAGAGGTGTAATATGAACGAACAAACACGTAAATTTGATATCTATCAAGGGCATGGTGATCACAATGAATGCGTGAATGGCTATGAGAATGAGGCGGAGTTTTTTGGCGAGTGGTTACCTCGCGCGTGCCAAGAGGGGACTGTTCTGGCTGCTACAACTGAAAAGGTGCAATGGTATCGTGAAGCGGATGAAGACGTTAAAGACGGCTTGAAAACGCTTGAAGAAGGGCATGTAGTATTGCTTGGAGATGGCTCCGGTCCTGTACGTTTGGTAGTTTTGTTGGCAGGGGATAAGGAAGAGAAAAAGTTTGAACTCGCCTCTTTCTATCCCGAATGCGATGGTGTCGCGGTTCGTATCCGTTTGACGGAGATTCATGAATGGGCGGCAGGGTTAGAGGCAACGTTAGAAGGTGAGCTGGTTGACTGTGAAGATCGGCAAGTGGCTTTCTTTGACACACGTTATATCTTCAACAAAGATCAGTATAAGGTCGGTGAAATTTATACGTTTAGTTTGGCGGCGCTTGCCAATACTGCGGAAGTTTTGCCAGAGGAGAGTCGTGAGATTCGCATTGAAGGTGAACGTGCGGTGGAACACTATCGGATGAGAGGTGAAGAAATTTCCTATGATGAATCGGGTAAGGTGAAGCCGATAATCTTTCGATTGGATGAGATGGTGGCATTGTTTCAATTGGATGCAGCTTATCCAGATGATGCGGAGTTTCAGTCTCCAGTAATTGATGATGTTGAAACATTTGAGAAATTCAACACATCGTTTTACCAATTTAAGATTGGTATTGCGCGAGGGTGTGAAGAATCGGTGGAGATTCCCTTAATTGCAAAACAGTCACTGTTTAACGAAGTGCCAACCGTTGGTGAGCCTGTTCGTGGACATCTGTGGTTACATGGGCATTTGGTTTTAGGCTAAAAAAGTAGAAAGGATTTGAGCGATGAGTGATGAAATGATTGTGATTGATGGTGCCATGGGTGAAGGTGGTGGACAGATGCTGCGCACGGCGTTAACGATGAGTGCGGTAACTGGAAAGCCCTTTGAGATGGTGAATATTCGAGCGAAGCGTGAGGTGCCAGGATTGCGGCGCCAACACTTGACGGGATTGCGCGCTGCCGCAGAGATCTGCGGAGCGGAGGTGACGGGGGATGAGGTCAAGTCGATACGCGTGACCTTCCGTCCGGGTGCGATTAAGGCGGGCGACTATCGCTTTAGTATCGGGACGGCAGGGAGTGTGACCTTGGTGGCGCAGACCGTGGTGCCGATTCTCTTGTGCGCAGATGCTCCTTCGAAGGTGGTCATCACGGGTGGAACACATGTATCAATGGCTCCTACGTGGGAATTCTTTGAGAAGACCTACGTGCCACAGTTGCAGGCAATGGGAGCAGAGGTCAAGGCGAAGTTGCGTCACTATGGCTTCTATCCTGCTGGCGGCGGTGAGGTGGTTTTGGAAATTCAACCCTGGAAGGTGGCAAAGCCTTTGGAACTGCTTACGCGTGGGCCGAAGGTGGAAACTTGGATTACGGCAAAGGTGGCACATCTCTCGTTAGGGATTGCCTCGACAGAGGCGCGGATTGTGTATGATCAATTGCCTGGGCGTGAGATGCGCATGCAAGTGGAGGAAGTCGCTTCGCATGGAACGGGCAACTACTGTTTGTTCGTGAAAAAGTGTCAAAACATCACGGCGGTCTTCTCGGAGATTGGAACGTATGGGAAGTCGCGTAAGGCGGTGGCGAATAGCGTGGCGCAACAAGCAAAGGCCTACCTACGGGCAAGTTTCGTGGCGGATACGCATTTGAGTGATCAATTGTTGCTCCCCATCGTGCTCGCAGCTGATCGCGTGCCCGCAGAGAGTCTCTATTGGGGGAAGTTCTCAATGCCCCGAAAACATTCGCAACATTTTGATACGAATTGGGAGATCTTAAAATTGTTCCGCGAAGACTGCGCAATGGTAGAGGTGCCATCGAAACGATGCAAGTATACGACGAAGGTTTATATTGGTAAGAAAGGATTTGAAAATGAAGTGGCAGAAGCTTGAGGAAGGATTTCGCATCCCGGTGAAGAGTTGGTGCGAAAATTGCGAAGAGGGGGCCGTCCAGCAGGCGGCGAATTTGGCGAAGCATCCGGTGCTCTTTAGTCATGTGGCATTGATGCCGGACGCTCACCAAGGGTATGGAATGCCGATCGGCGGCGTGGTTGCCGCGGAACAGGCTGTGATTCCGGCGGCGGTCGGGGTGGATATCGGGTGCGGTATGATTGCCGTTGAGACGGATATCCCGGCAGAACGTTTCGCAGAGATGTCTTTTCGGCGTGCCTTCCAGGAACGGTTGAAGGAACGCATTCCTGTTGGGGATGGTGTTTCTCATCAGACGACCCAGGACTGGGAAGGCTTTGAGGCGTACACGGCCAATAATTCCATGCGTGCAGATCTCTGGCCATCGAAGTTGGACCGTAAGAACTTAGGAACGCTCGGGGGTGGTAACCACTTTATTGAGTTGCAGAAGACCACGGCCTTAGATGGACAGGGAGAACCTGAAGGTGGAAGCAAGATTTGGTTGATGATTCACTCGGGATCACGCAACTTAGGAAAGCGGATTGAGGAACACTATCACCGCATTGCCAAGCGACTGTGCACGCGCTTCCATGTGCCGTTGGCAGATCCTGACCTGGCATTCTTGCCGATTGAGGAGGTAGAGGGACACCGTTACTTTACGGATATGCTCTTTGCGCTGCGGTACGCGAAGGAAAATCGTCGCCGTATGATGGAGGTGATGAAGGAAACGTTGGCCGAATTTGTGCCAGAGGTGAATTTCATCCAAACGATTGATATCCATCATAACTATGCTGCCTTCGAAGAACATTTCGGGAAGACGGTTTGCGTGCACCGCAAGGGAGCCACCTCGGCGAAGCTCGATGAGATTGGCGTCATCCCTGGATCTATGGGAGCCGCCTCCTATATTGTGAGAGGATTAGGAAATCCGCAGTCCTTCATGTCTTGCTCCCATGGTGCAGGACGAAAGATGAGCCGAATCTCGGCCTCCCGAAACCTCACGGTAGAGGAGTGCGATAAGGCCATGGAAGGCATTGTGTGCGAACGGTGGCATGCGTATAAGGGTTATGGAAAGGCGAAGGGATGCCTCGACCTTTCGGAAGCGCCACAGGCCTATAAGGATATTGAAGAGGTCATCACTGCTGAGACCGACTTGGTAGAGCCTCTCGTGCGCCTGGTGCCCCTGGCCTCTCTCAAGGGGTAAGCCTGCGTCGTCCTCCCTCGGGGTGCGGTGGTGTGTCACAGGCAGTGGGGCGTGTGATCTGTCGGAGAAATTGAGAAGGTAGAGAAGCACGGAGGAAGGAATGAAATGAATAACACGGTGATTTTGTTGACAGGAATCCCCGCTTCGGGCAAGAGTACGTTTTATAAGACGTACTTTTTCCCGGAGTATGTTTATGTCTCGTTGGATCAATTAAAGAGTCGCTCGGCAGAACAAGAATTGTTTTTATTCTGTCTGCGACGGGATAAACATTGCGTCATTGATAATACAAATATCACACGTGCGCAACGGCAAACGTATATTCTCGCAGCAAAGGAATCTGGCGCACGGGTGGTGGGATATTGTTTTGTGACTGATAAAGATTCGGCAATTGAGCGAAATACCCTTCGTTCGGGTCAAGCTTCGGTGCCAGAGGTCGCCATTCGGGCGATGTATCAAGCGTTAGAGTATCCCCAATTGTCGGAAGGATATGACGAGCTTTACTTTGTGCGGATGAATGGAGCAGCATTTGACGTGGAGAACTATGATGAAAACTACGCTCGGTAATCGAATGAAAGCTTACGAACGCGTGAGCGAGCAGGTCTTAGTGGGGCGGATGCCGATGATTATCCGTTTGGATGGGAAAGCATTTCACGCATGGACGAAGCGGTCTGGATGCATGCGCCCGTTTGACCGTCAGTTGATGGATTTGATGGCCGAGACGATGCGTTATTTGTGTGCACAAATAGATGGTGCGCTATTCGGCTATACGCAGTCTGACGAGATTTCAATTTTGGTCCGCGATGATCAATCGGTGGACACCATCGCTTGGATGGGAAAGCGTCTCCAAAAGGTGACCTCTGTCTCTGCGTCATTAGCAACGTATTACTTTAATGCGAATTCACCGTTTGAGTCTCGTGTCCCAGCATTCTTTGATGCGCGAGCATTCGTCTTGCCAGAAAATGAAGTGCGAAATTATTTTATTTGGCGACAAACGGATGCCTCTACGAATAGTTTGTCAATGTTGGCCCAAAGCCTTTACACGCACAAGGAGTTACAATACAAGAATCAAGCGCAATTACAAGAGTTGTGTTGGCAGAAGGGGTGCAACTGGAATCATCTGCAAACGGTAGAAAAACGTGGAAGTTGTGTCTATTGGATGGAGCAACAAATCGTTCGGCCAAAGGGCATCGCGAATCGTCGTCGACTTATCATTGACCGAGAGATTCCCGTCTTTTCTTCAGAGAAAGCGGATGCGTGGTGGCAACAAGTCTTAAGGGGTGGGGCTGTTTTATGACGTTAGAGAGGAGGTAGGGGCCCATTGGGTATGACGCAAGACGCGTAGGGGCGTCTTGCGTCATTTTTTATGTGGGAGTGGTGGGGTGTACGGTGCAGTGGAGAGGAGCTTTGGATGAAATGGAGGTTGAAAATGCAACGTCGGGGGTACTTTTTGTAGTTTTTAGTGTGAAAGGGTGAATTTTCAAGGTTTACATCACATTTGGAGTTGTGATATCATAACCCCATCTTTGATGTAAGATGTAGGCGAATAACTCCGTATTTTCGTGTTTCTCCCAATTTGTATTTATGTCATTAGCATTTGCGTTGACCGGTGGTATAGCATGCGGCAAAAGTATGGCTGAGGCCTGTTTTGCGGCGTGTGGGTGTCGCGTTTTGGACGCAGATCAGGTGGTGCGTGATTTGGAATCTGCCGGTGGGGCGGCGGTGGCACCGATTGTGGCACGATTTGGAGAAGGGGTGTTGGCAGCGGATGGCGGCATTGATCGTCAGGCGCTCGCATCAGAAGTCTTTAGCAATTCTGCGGCACGAAGGGAATTGGAACACATTGTTCATCCACTCGTGCGGCGTGCAACAGAGGCGTGGTTGGGTCAAGCGGGGGCAGGGGAGATTTCGGTCTTCTCGGCAGCGCTATTGTATGAGTGTGGGTGGGAAAAATCCTGGCAGGGCGTGGTGTGTGTGAAGGCTTCGCGTGAAACGCAAGTGCGCCGGATGTGTCAGGCGCGCGGAATGACAGAGGCCGCCGCCGAAGCGCGCTTGAATGCGCAAATGCCCTTGGCGGAAAAGGTGAAACGTTCGGATTGGATTTTAGAGAATGATCATGACGATCCAGAGGCATTGAAACGCCAAGTCGAAGCATTGGTCGCCTCCTGGAAACGTAATCTCGATTGAAAGTAAGCAGAAATTATGGAAGAAGAAGCTCAAAAGTTACAAGGACCTGCAAGTCGAGCCCGTCGCGTCGCAAGACCCAAAACGTTAGGTGAAAATGCGCATCCGCGAGCCACACGGCCTATCGCAAAGCCGAGAACGCCTGCAAAAACGAAAAGTGTCCCTGTTCCTGAGCCAGACTTCCCTACACCTGAAAAGGTTATTTCTGGAGAAGAATTTCCCTCAATGTTGCCCACCGAGCAGACCATCGCCGAGTGCACCTCGCATGAGGTGGAGGGTGAGGCAGAGGTGCAACCCGATTTGATGGCGGAACCCACCCCCGCACCTGTGGTGGAACAACCCGAAGTGGTGATGCCGGAAGACCAAGGCACCCCAGAGCAGGGGGGCGAGGGCGGCCAACAGCAACGTTGGGAAGCGCGTAAAAATAAGTGGGATCGAAACGATAAGCGCAATAAACAACAACGTCAAGGTGGGGACCGTCAACCGCCCGCACCGCAATATGAACCGCTCCCAGAAGATGCGCCGCCGCTTTACCTTAAGAAGTTGGATAAGGTCCCCTTTGAAGAATTAGTGGCGATGTTGCCACCAGATCGTGCGGAAGATGCGATTAATTTGCGTCGTCACGAAGTGATTATGGAGTTGATTCGTACGTATCTGCGTCGTAAGGGGACGGTGATTGCTACGGGGACGTTAGAGACGTTAAATGAAGGCTTTGGCTTCTTGCGTTCGGCGGCAAACAACTATTTGCAGTGCCCGGAAGATGTCTATGTGAGCCAACAGCAGATTCGTCGTCATGGCTTGCGCACGGGTGATTTGATTGAAGGGCCTTTGCGTGAACCGCGTGATCGCGACCGCTTCTTCGCATTGTCGAGCGTTTCCTTAATTAATGAGCTCCCCGTGGAGCAGGCGAAGCGTATCGCACACTTTGAATATTTGACGCCAGTCTTCCCGAATCGTCGTATTTTGTTGGAAACCGAACACGCCGAGTATTCCACTCGTGTGATGGACCTCTTCACGCCGGTGGGCTTTGGCCAACGTGGTTTGATTGTGGCGCCGCCGCGCACGGGTAAGACGGTGTTGTTGCAGAAGATTGCCAATGCAATCAGCAAAAACTATCCTGACGTGGAGTTGATTGTTTTGCTCATTGATGAACGTCCGGAAGAAGTGACCGATATGCAGCGCAATACGAAGGCGCAGGTCTTCTCGTCGACCTTCGATGAAGAACCGCAACGTCATTGCGCGGTCTCCGAAATGGTGATTGAAGTGGCGAAGCGTAAGGTGGAGAGCGGCAAGGATGTGGTGATTCTCTTGGACTCTATCACCCGTTTGGCGCGTGCTTACAATACCGCTGCGCCGCACTCCGGAAAGATTCTTTCGGGTGGTTTGGATGCCAATGCGATGCACAAGCCGAAACGTTTCTTCGGCGCGGCACGTAATATCGAAAATGGCGGTTCGTTGACCATTTTGGCCACGGCTTTGATTGAAACTGGCAGTAAGATGGATGATGTGATCTTTGAAGAATTCAAAGGCACGGGCAACATGGAACTGAAGTTGGATCGCGGTCTTTCGGATCGTCGTATCTTCCCTGCAATCAATATCGAACTCTCGGGTACGCGTAAGGAAGATTTGCTGTTGCATCCCGATGAACTGTCGCGTATTTGGTCGATGCGTAAGGTGCTCACGCCTGTTGGGCCCAATGAGGCAATGGATATCTTGTTGAAGCGCTTGCGCTTGACGGAAAATAATATTGAATTCTTGATGAGCATCAAGGAAAACTGAGGCGATGGGCACGTATCAACGCAATAATGGTTCCTATGGTCGCGTTTACCACCGCAGTGCGAAACCTCGCAAGGGGGTGGCGCGTACCTTTGGTGAGAGTGCCGATTGGTCAGATCATCAGGGGTGTGAAGCGCTTTACACCAATAAACTGAGCGACTTAATCAAGTGTCTACGCCCAGGGCAGTGGATTAAAAATAGCCTCTTGTTGGCGGCGCCATTCTTTGCGTTCTTTGATCGTTCACAGGCAGAGGGGGCCTTCGCGAAGGCAATGAAGGCAGACCCCGTAGCGGTCTTGTTGACGATTGGAGCGTCGATTCTCGCCTTTATTTTGATTTCAGCTGCGACGTATGTGGTGAATGACCTGCGTGATGTCGCCACCGATGGTAAGCATCCCGTGAAACAACACCGTCCAATTGTGGCACGGAAGGTCTCCTTGGGCGCCGCAATTCCTTTGGCGGTGCTCTGTTGTGGCAGTGGTCTTTCCTTGGCTGCTTGGGTCGGGCTACGCGGAGGGCAGATGGACTTTTTCTTTGTCTGCGTGGGCTATGGTGTGTTGCAACTCATCTATACGTTCCTTGCGAAGCGCATAAAGGACCTTGGCGTGCTCTTGCTTGCAACAGGATTTCTCCTGCGTGCACTCGCAGGTGCGGTGGTGGTGCAAGTGCATCTCTCGGCGTGGTTAATTCTCTGCGTCTTTATGGGGGCCCTCTTTGTGGCGTTATGCAAACGCAGGAGTGCATGCTTTGTGAAAGGGCAGGAGCCCCCCTCTGCGCAAGAGACGCGCATTTTGGATTTTGAAATTCTGATTGCGGCGGCGGTCACGGTGGCATGTTACGCACTCTATACACTCGCTCCGAACACTGTGGCGCACTTCGGCACAGAGGCTCTGATCTATACGTTGCCACTCGTGGTCCTGGGAATTTTCCGTTATCTGCGCTTAACGTACCAAGAGCAACGCGCCAGTGTTCCTGAAATCTTATTTTTGAAAGATCCCGTATTGATTTTGTCTGGTATAGCTTGGGTCGTTTCATGCGGTCTAATTTTGGTATTTGCGGCCTAAAGGTGTCAAATTGTGCTATACTGAAAGGGAACTTGGAGAGTGGCATGCACACAGCGGCAGAAAAACCTTTTGAACTGACTGCGAGCCTCGAAGACTATCTTGAGGCAATTAAAGAGTTAATTGATGAAAATGTGCATGGTCATGCGCATACGAGTGAAATCGCGCGTCGCCTTAAAGTGAAGATGCCTTCTGTGACGAATGCGTTGGGAATTTTGCGCCGTCATGGGTATATCAATTACGACTCGAGTTATCCAGTTACTTTGACTGAAGCGGGCGTTATCGCCGCCGAACGCGTGATTAATCGTCACCGCGTCTTAAAAACCTTTTTGCAGGATGTCTTGTGTTTGCCCGAAGAAGAGGCCAGTGCGGCAGCTTGTCGGATGGAACACATTATGGACGATCGCTTAATCGTTCGCCTCAATGCACTGATTGATGTGCTTGCGGATGAAACGTCTGGCGCAGCGGTGCGCCAACGCATTGCGCAGCGTTTAGAGAATGAATGATTGAGTAGAATGCTTTTTCTGGAGGTCTTACCATGACACATGATGAAATGTTGGCTCGTGCCCATGAAGTGATTGCGGTTGAAATTGAAGGTTTGCGTAAAACCAATGCCGCTCTGGATGAAACGTTTTGCCAGATTACCGAGGCAATCCTCTCTGCATTGGAGCAGGGCGGAAAGATGGTGGTGACTGGCGTTGGTAAAAACATCCATGTGGGTGAAAAGATTGCCGCAACGATGGCTAGTACTGGCACGACGTCGGTATTGCTGAATCCTGTGCAGGCAATGCACGGCGATTTGGGTATGGTGACCGAAAAGGATATCGTTTTGGCAATCAGCTTCTCTGGTGAATCGGACGAAGTGATTCGCCTGTTGCCGTCGTTGCGTCGCATAGGCGTGAAGATTATCGGTATGACGGGTAATAAAGAATCGTCGCTTGCGAAGGATTCTGACTGGGTTTATCACATTGATTGCGGTCCGGAAGCTTGCCCGTTCAATATGGCACCGACCACCTCGACCACCGCCACACTTGCTTTGGGTGATGCCTTGGCAATGGTGCTCTTGGAAGCACGTGGCTTTAAGAAGGAAAACTTCGCCCTTTATCATCCAGCAGGTGCAATCGGCCGTGCACTGCTCTTCCGCGTGAAGGATATCATGCGTTCTGGCGAACGTTTGGTATCGTTGCCCGAGACGGCTTCGGTGAAGGATGCCGTGGTGGCGATGACCTCTGCGAAGGCAGGGTGCGCCTGCGTGGTGGATGCAGATGGCAAATTGCTCGGCATCTTCACCGATGGTGACTTGCGTCGCCTCTTCTCGGATGTGGATGGTGACCCGATGGCGCGTAAGATTACTGATGTGATGATTCATAATCCCATCAGTGTTTCGTTGGGCGCATTGGCTGTGGAAGTGCTCCATATCTTCGAACATCACAAGGTGGATGACCTCCCTGTGGTGGATGAGGCAGGACGTTTGGTCGGCACGATCGATATCCAGGATCTGCCGCGCATGAAGATCCTCTAAGGATAGACAGAAAAAGACGGTGCGTGTTCAAATGAACCGTGCCGTCTTTTTGTATAAGGGTGACGTGACGTGATCTATCTTTTTGCCGGACCAGATGAATACCTGAAGACCGAGGGAGCGAAACGTATCATTGACCAACTCGTTCCTGCGACTGAGCGGGATTTCGGGTTGGAGACGATTGATGCGCGGTGCGATAAGTGCGAAGAGGTGCTCAGTGTCCTGAATCGCGCGGAGGAAGCCCTGTTTACAGATAGTTTCTTTGGGGGCGGCAAGGTCGTGTGGTTGCGCGATGTGAACTTTCTGCCTGGCGTGAAGAGTCGGGCAGTGGAGGCTCAGGCGGCGAAGGATGCCGTGGCAGCATTTTGTGAAAATCTGCAAGCGCACCCACTCCCAGAAGGGCACCACTTGGTGATGACTGCGGAGAGTTGCCCGCAGACCACGCGTTTTGGTAAATGGGTGAAGTCGGCGGGCCGCTTTGAAGTGTGTGGCGTTGAGGTCCGTTCGTTCAATTTAGAGAAGATTGCCTTAGAAAATCTCGCGCCCTTATTGGAAGCAAAGCAACTCAAAATGGCGGCGCCTATCCGCTCTGCTTTTGTCCAACAGGTCGGTGCCGATACACGTACGCTTCATTCTGAACTTGAAAAGTTGAAGACCTACATCGGCCCTGAGCGCGATGTGGTGACCGCGGAAGATCTTGAGGCGGTGACCTCTTCTTCGGCGAGCGGTGAACCATTGGATTTGGCCACTGCGCTTCAACAGCGCTCCCCGTCTCAGGTCACTCGCGTGATTGAAAAACTTCGCATAGATAAGAATGCTGCCTTTGCCGCGGCTGCGGTGCTCATCAATACGTTAAATGACCTCTGTGCGCTCGCAGATGCACTTGAACATCAATGGATTTCGGGTGGGCAGTGGCACTTGCCGGCGGATCACTTGCCGCAACGCTTAGCGCGATTGCAGGGATGGGGCTTCTCAAAACTGTTGGATGCCGCTAAGCGTTATACGTTGAATGAACTTCGTGCCGCGCGACACTATGCCATTGAGATGCGCTTTAAGTTGGTGGATTCTACCGAACAAGATCCCTGGGCAATCGTTGAGCCCGTCCTCTTACGCATTGTGGCGCGTCGTCCTGTGCGCCAACGCTAATGCGCACTTTTCTCCATTGTGCCATTGAGCACACAGCAGAAAATGAAGGTAAGTTCTCCGCCTCTTCCGCTTCAGTTTGGGGTATACTTTAGGCATTCGAGTAGTTTGTCACGGTAAGTATGTTTTTAAGGAAATAAAATGCAAGCGGACATCGTCTCCAATGCGAATACTCAAGCACCCACCGCTTCTCGCGTCCATATGTTAGACGTGGTGCGTGGATGGAGCATGTTCTTCATCGCGGGGGGCGATGCGCTTTTGTTGGCCGTGTGTCTTGCATTTCCCAACCTGCCTGGTGCCGCGTGGATGCGTTTTCATCTCGGCCATGTGCAGTGGGAGGGCTTTACCTTTTACGATGCGCTCTTTCCCACGTTTCTATTGATTTCTGGTGCATCGTTTACCTATTCGTGGCAACGTCAATGTGCCCAGGGCCTTTCCTTTACTTATCGGTGGGGACGCCTACTCCTTCGCACGGTGCTCTTCATTGTGTTGGGGGTGCTTTACAATGGTGCGCTCTCGGCCTCGTCATTTGCAGAGATTCGCTATGCGAGTGTGTTAGGACGCATCGGCCTGGGCGTCTTGCTTGCGGCGATTGCCTATGTTAATTTACCTGAACGGTGGCGATGGGTCTTCTTCCCTGTGGGCCTTTTGGCCTATGCAGGGCTCTTTGAACTCTGTGGTGGGGATGCGCCCTATGTGATGAATCACAATTGGGCTGCGAGCATAGATCGTCACTTCTTGCCGGGGCGAATTGATGCGAGTGGGATTGATGGGCTTGATCCCGAGGGACTGGTCTCTACGCTTGGGGCGCTCTTCACAGCGTACTTGGGCATGTTACTCGCGGATTTTTTACGGAAAAAGGTGCCGCTAAAGGCGCTGTGGATTGCGCTTGCGGGGGCAGGCTTATTGGCCCTTGGCTTTGGGGGTGCACCGTGGGTGCCGATAGTTAAGAAGTTATGGACTTCGACCTATGTCTGTGTGGCGGGGGGATGGACGTTACTCTTCTGCGCAGGCATCTATCTGCTGACGGATGTCTTCCACCTTAAACGGTGTTTTGCGCCGATTACCTTCTTTGGCACTGCCGCACTTTGGTTTTACCTACTCCCTAAACTCTTTGACTTCCGTTCGGCAGCGTGGAAACTGCTCAATGGAGTGACCACTGCGTGGACGACGAATCAAGCCATTCATGCGCTCGTTTGTTCGCTTGGGTCAATTATTTTATTGTGGATTACCGTTCGTCTTTTGCGAAAAGGGGTGCAAAAGTCCTAAGCGAAAAAGCTCGCATGAGGGGGTGGCAAAAGACAGATTATGCGTTTTAAATTGGAGTTTTGAAGATGTCACAAGTTACACGAAGGGATTGGTTGCGCATGCTGGTGGCGGCAGGTTTACTTCCCGCAGTCCCCAACGTGGTGCGAGCCGCCGCGCAGGAGACGTACACGTGCACAGATGTCCGCGTGCCAATTTCCTCTACAAACCCCGCGATTATTTTTGATGAGGCGAAGTGTATCTACTGTGGTGCGTGCAAACGTGTCTGCCATCGTACGATGTCGGTGGATGGTTATTTTGATTTGAAAAAGAATGGAAATAAGCCCATTTGCATTCACTGTGGTCAGTGCTCTACCGTTTGTGAGGGTGAGGCGATCCTCATGCGTCCTGAGTGGCAAGCGGTGAAGGCGGCGAAGGCTGCGGGGAAGACGATTGTCGTGTCGCTCTCACCTGCGGTTCGCGTGAGTGTCTCTGAAGCGTTTGGCAAACCCGCAGGGGCGTTTTGCGAGGGGGAAGTGATTGCCGCCTTGCGTGCTTTAGGGGCGGATTATGTGTTGGATACGTGCTTTGGCGCAGACCTAACCATCGTGGAGGAGGCGAAGGAATTGGTCGAACGCCTTAAAAACCGCACCGCGCCTTTGCCGCAGTTTACGAGTTGCTGCCCCGCATGGGTGGAGTTTTGCGAAACGTATTTCCCCAAGGAACTCCCTCATCTCTCTACGGCAAAGAGCCCCATTGCCTTGCAGGGGGAAGCGATTAAGACCTTTTTCGCCAAGCAGAAGGGAATTGATCCCAAAAACATCTTTAATGTTGCCCTAACGCCTTGCCCTGCGAAGAAGTTTGAAATTCGTCGCCCTGAGTTTGAGGTGGATGGCATGCGTGGCATGGATGCCGTCGTGACGGTGCGTGAACTTGCCGAGTGGATTGTGGCAGAGGGGGTGGATTATCAATCGCTCCAACCTTCCGCATACGATTCTTTGTTGGGCACGGCAAGTGGCGCGGGGATTATTTTTGGCAATACGGGCGGTGTAGCAGAGGCCATTTTGCGTTCGGCATATGCATTTTATACGGGTGAAAATCCGCCAGAGGATTTTCTGCAGTTCGCCCCTGTGCGTGGCTTATTGGGCACCGAAAGTCCGCGTCCAGGCGCATTGAAGCGCGCCCGTGTCGTCTTTTCCGGGACGCGTGCCGTGGAGGTGCTTGTCGTTCAGGGATGCGCTAACGCACGCAAGGTGTTGGAGCAACTCCGTAAGGGCGACTTAAAGGCGGACTTGATTGAGGTTATGGCCTGCGAGGGTGGGTGCATTGGTGGCGCTGGCTTGCCCCGTGCACAAACGGTGCCTTACCTAACGCGTGCCATGCGAAACGCACGTATTGATGCGCTCTATGCGTGTGATGCAGATAAAAAAGTTCGCTTGGCGCATGAGAATCCAGTCGTGAAGCAATTTTATACCGAGACGGTCGGGGAGATTGGGTCGCCTGCCGCAAAGGCGAGACTTCACACGTCCTACCTCTCTCGCGCCGCAGATTTAGGCGAATAAGGCGGGTAGGCACAAGTTCAAAAGCGGCGACAGGGGATTCTGTCGCCGCTTTGTTTTTTTTGAAATATTAGGGATTTAGAGGACGGGCAAGGGCGAGGACATAGACCGCCTTTGCGCCTGCGGAGCGGAGGAGGGAGGCGCAGGCATTACAGGTCGCCCCTGTGGTCACCACATCGTCCACCAAAAGAACCGTTTTCCCTTCCAGATGGGCATGGCGCGTCAAGCGATAGGCGCGTTTAGCATTTTGGAGTCGTTCGCCTCGGCGGAGACGTGTTTGGGAGAGGGTGTCGGTGCGGACGCGCTTCAAATCGTGTTTGTGGACGGGCAGATTGAGGTGACGTGCGAGGTAGGCGGTGAGGAGTTCGGTTTGGTTGTACCCGCGCTTCCGGAGCTTGGCGGGTTGGCTCGGCACGGGAATGAGGAGGTCGATGTGGATGCCTTTGCCTTGGATGCGTTCAAGATAAGTCGCTAAAAGGTAGCGCCCTAAGTCTTCGGTTAACCAAAGTCCCTTGCGATATTTGAAGGTATGAATCAAATCGCGAAAGGCATTTTCGTAGCGGGCCACGATAAAGGTGCGTTCAATCGGTGGGGGATGGCGGAGGCATTCGGAACAGGTAAAGTCAGCCCCATCACGGAGTGTAGACTCCATGCCGCAACGGATGCAGGAGGGATTGCGATGGAGGGAGAGGCGTTCAAGGCAGGATTGGCAAATATGCCCTTCGTCCCCAGCATCCTTTCGGCAGAAGTAGCAGTCGCGTGGATAGCACAGATCCAGGAGGGTCTGGTAGCACGCCTTTAGAAAATGGCAACTCTTTAGAAGGAGAGCCCGCATAGTTGCAATGCCACCCCCGCGGCGGCTCCACAGAGGATCAACGTAATGGCGCCGAGCTTAAAGACGCGTACGAGCACAAATAATCCCACGGCTAAAAGGAGCGCGGTGAGATTGAGCTCGCCTTCTCCTTTGAAAAAGGCGTGCCCCGCCAAGGAAAAGGCTGCCACTGCGAGCAGGCCCACTACAGCAGGTTTTGCACCTTGGAGTGCAGATTTGGTAGACCAGTGGCTCAAAACCCGATTGGCCATGCTGGCAATGAGGAGAATGATGATGACCGAGGGGAGAACGACTCCCGCAGTGGCGCAGAGACTCCCCCAAAAGCCCGCCGTGGTGACCCCGCAGAAGGTGGAGATGTTGACTGCGAAGGGCCCCGGAGTGCTTTCGGCGATGCCAACAAATTCCGCGAATTGTTCAAGCGTCATCCATCCGTGGCGGTCAATCACTTCTGCTTGAATCAGGGGAATCATGGCATATCCACCGCCTAAGGTGAAGAGCCCAATCTTGAAGAAGGTCAAAAAAAGCGTGAGGTAAATCATGGTTGTTCCTCCTGTTTCGCGAGGAGAAACCGGGGCCGAATCCCATGCCAGAGCAACCCAATCCCGAGCGCTCCCATAATGACATAAAACGCACTCACCGAGGGAAACGCCACCAAGTAGAAGGAGAGGGTGAGCATAATGCCATTAAACCAATTGCGCTTCAATTTCATTCCCATGCGCAAGCAAGCTTGGATAATGAGCACAATGGCCGCCACGCGGATGCCCCCTAATGCCGCCGCTACCCAAGGATTATCGCGAAGCGTGAGGTAACACCCACTAATCGCAACGATGACTGCCCACGCCGGAAGTACTAAAGCGATTACCGCCACGATGCTCCCAATCACCCCCGCGAGCTTGTACCCAACAAAGGTCGCCGTATTCACGGCAATCGGTCCAGGCGTACTCTCGCCGATGGCAATCAAATCCATCAGTTCGTCGGTCGTCATCCAGTGTCGCCGATGGACAATCTCATCTTCCATCAACGCGATAATGGCGTATCCTCCACCAAAGGTCAACGCACCAAATTTGCCGAAGACAAGCATTAATGCAAATAATCTGCGGAAAAGGGTTGGCTTTTCCGCAGATTCTTGAAGGGGGGATTCTGTTTTGTTACTCACGGGAGAATCCGTAGGGCGCGCTTAGAAACCCGCGTCGAGGCGTTGCTTGAGCGCCGCGAGGTCGGTATCCGCAGGGGCGGCGCCAGACTTCACAGCCGCTTCTGCCACTGCGTAGGAGACCACGCTGTAGAGACGACGGTCAAAGGCCTTGGGGATGATGTACTGCGTGCCGAACTCAAGCTGTTCGCCAGGATAGACCGCCTGCACATCTGCCGGCACGGGTTCACGGGCCAACATGGCCAATGCCGTGGAGGCTGCCACCTTCATTTCGGTATTAATTGTGCGTGCCTTCACGTCCAAAGCACCACGGAAGAGGAAGGGGAAGCCGAGCACGTTGTTGATCTGGTTCGGATAGTCCGAACGACCCGTTGCCATGATGTAAGGCTTATCGCCCATTGCTTCTGCCACCACTGCAGGCTCAATTTCGGGGTCGGGGTTTGCCATTGCGAAGATGGCAGGGAAGTCTGCCATCGTCTTCACATCCTCGCCAGAAAGCACATTAGCTGCCGACACGCCGATGAAGACGTGCGCACCTGCGATAGCATCCTTGAGCGTGCGCTTGTCAGTGGCTACAGCGTGACGACGCTTGTGGGAGGTCAAATCATCGCGATCTTCGCGGATGATGCCCTTCGAGTCACACATGGTAAGATGCTTCACACCTGCAGCCTTGCACATATCGGCGATACGAATGCCTGCCGCACCTGCGCCATTGACCACCACATTCAGGTCGCCCAAATCGCGCTTGCTGATGTAAGCATAGTTAATCACACCTGCCACCGTAATCACGGCCGTGCCCCACTGGTCGTCGTGAAAAACGGGGATGTCCAATTCGGCATCAAGCGTATCTTCGATTTCAAAGCAAGCCGGCGCAGCGATGTCTTCCAAGTTGATACCGCCATACATCGGTGCCAATGCACGCACTGCATCAATCACGCGCTGCGGATCGGTCTTGCCCGTGTCCTTGCCATCCTTACGGCAGCAACCCAACGGCACCGGCCACGCATCCACATTAGCAAAGGTCTTAAAGAGCGCTGCCTTACCTTCCATCACAGGAATCGAAGCCGCCGCGCCCAAATCACCCAAACCCAAAATGGCCGTGCCATCAGAGACCACTGCCACCAAGTTCTTCTTGCTTGTGAGATTGTAAACCGTTTCAGGCTTCGCGGCGATTTCCTTCACTGCCTGCGCCACACCGGGCGTATAAGCAAGACAGAGATCCTTCTGTGTGGCCAGAGGCTTTGAGAGCGCCACGCGCACCTTGCCACCATCATGAAATTCGAACACTTCTTCCTTCGTAATCTGAATCGCCATCTTAAACCTCAAACGTTAAGCTGAAATAATGAAAAATAAACGCAAACAGTATACCATAAATACAAAGCCCCTCGCACCTGAAAAAGCATTACCCCACGCCGAAATCTGGACGCACTACCAGCGGGGCACGGAGAAGTATTCATTTTCCCTCCCATCGCCCCTGCTGTAATTTCAACCAAGTCTACGTAATTTCAGCCAAGTCCACGTCAATACTTCCGAAGTCGCTCCGTTCTATGCCTCATACGACTCTTGGAAACCCACACTGGCAGTCCTGCGCCGCAGGCATCAAATCACTTCTCCCTACGCACACTGCAAGTGTAGCAAAGGGAAAGAAGGTCGTCAAGGGTGCGGAGGACTGTAAGTTGAGTTTGGGAGACTAGCAAGCTAAGTTTAGGAAGAAAAGTGGGCGAAAGTAGCTCCTGAAGAAGGGCGACTTTCCGAAGGAATTTCGCCCATATTGGTGACCCAATTTCGCCCTTTTCCCAACTCAATTTCGCCCTTATTGCGCGCGAAGGGTTGCCCTTTCCCCCAGAAAAGGGGCAATTTGTTGATAACTTTCCTTCCCCTCTCGGTCTAATTTTTCGCAAGGAAGCTGCTGTAGCGGAGTTAATTTCCCCTCGTTTTCGCTTTATCTCTTTCTTTTTGAAAGGCTTATGCAGTTTTTATAAAGATGAGCAAAAGGCTTCAAAAATCCCTATTTCGCCAAATAATTTTCAAAAACCTGCGTCAAAAACATTCCTATGTTAATAACTTGTTGATAACTCAAAAATATTTTTTAAGAGTCGAAAAATCACCAAAATTTTGAAAAAAGTGAACTTTTCGCGCACAGGAATTCTAACCACGAATTGAAGGGTTTTACACGAATGCACTGCTCGTGTGGGTGCTTGCGGTGTAGTGTTACATGAGTAATTACGGTGGGTGAAGCGAACGAAAGAGCCCACTAGTTATTGGAGCATAGCGCCCGTAAAAGTGGCCTTTGTGGTGGGGATACTTGCGTTTGGGAAAAGGGTTTGGTATTATTTATGGGTTTTTCAACGAGATTTCAACGACAGAAATCTGCGGTTGATTGTGCAATGAGTTTTGATTGTTTTAAGGATGAAAACAATGGATAAAGCTGAATTTGAAAAGCAGATGCAGGAATTGTTGCAGGGTGAGACGTTGGATCTCGCTGCAATTACCGCCTTGATTCACGCGCGTTTAAATGAGGATGCGAAGGGTGCAATTCGTGCTTTTGCCGTTTTGACTGAGGCTGTGGTAAACCGCAAGTCGCTCGCAGATGCGATTGCGTGTGTGAAGTTTTATGGTGAACACGCGGAGCAGTTGCGTGATATTACGTTGGCTCAGATGCGTGAAGTGGTGCGTCGTTGCGCAACGACGGCTGATGAGAAGTTGATGGTGGACTCGATTGGTTTGAATACGGCGATTGCTGCTGCAATCGTGCGTCGCCTCTCGGTTTTGCTCGCGCTGAAGCCTGGCGTGTATGTGAATAGCCAGTCTTGGGGCTTTGGCTTGGTCAAGAGCATTGACGCCTTTTATGGTAAGGTGATTATTGATTTTGATAGCAAGAAGGATCACGCCATGAGTCTCTCTGTGGCGGGTCAGAACTTGTCCATCGCAGATGATAATCATTTGATGACGCGCTACATGAAGGATCCGGAATCGATTAAGTCGATGGCTGAAAAGCATCCGGGCGAATTGGTGCGTTTGGCGCTTCAGAGCTACGGTGAGATGTCGGTGGTGCGTTTGGCGGATCGTTTGGCTGAAACGCGCCTCGTGCCGCAGGAAAACTGGAAGAAGTTCTGGGAAGCGGCGCGTCGTAGCTTGAAGGCTGATAAGGCTCGCCCGGTGGAAATCCCGACGAAGCGCACGGATCCGATTCGCTTGTTGGAAGCGGAAGAAGATTTCGGCGACAAGTGGTTGGCCCGTTTCTCCAAACAGAAGGATATCAAGTCGATTTACGATGGCGTTTTGGCGCTCTTGGCCGCGAAGAAGAACGCCATCCCTGATGGTTATCGCAAGACGGTTACGGAACGTTTGCAGTTTGCCCTTAAGGGTGCGGAACGTACGGATTTCCCGCGTTATGCTCAGGTGGCGGTCTTGTTGCGTGATTTGAACCTCTCTGAACCGGAAGCTCAGGTCGCTCAGGCGGATGTGTTGCTTGAAAATGATGAAGCCAATCATTTGTTGTTGGCAATGCGTGGCCTTCCTGCTCGCGATGTGATGGCGTTGACGTCGTTCCTCTTGGCTGTGAAGCCTGAGAGCAAGGGTATTTTGTTGAACAATCTCCCGCAGTACAACAGTGTTTCGTTGGGTGCGGTGTTGAGCGTGTTGTCGAATGATGATGTGACGGGCTTGGCAGTGCGTTCGTTGCTCGCACGCAGCGCAAATCCTGTACCGACGATGGTGGTGTGGGCATTGCGCAATCTTTCGGCAAATCCTGCATGGGAATTGCCCTCTTTGAATGACCTCGTGACGCAGGCAATCCACATTGTGGAACAGCGTTTGACGGGTGAAGCGCTCAAGATGCGTAATGCGCTCCAGGCTTTCTTTGATAATGCACGTTGGTTGGAAGATCTCTGCAACAACTTGTCTGCATTTGATCGTCAGGTCTTGTTTGAGCGCATCCAGGCTTCTACGGCTTGGGATACGGCTTCCCAGCGTACGATTCTCGTGCGTATGACGCGCTTTGACGAGGCTTTGACGAAGTATCGTCGCCAGGTGAAGGCACAGGTGGAGCAGGAGCATATCACCTCGCACCGTTCGCTCACGGCGCTCAAGTTGGCTTACGATTATTTGATCAACACGGAAATCCCTGCCAATGCGCGTGACATTGCTACGGCTCGTAGTTATGGCGACTTGCGCGAAAACGCAGAATATCAGTTCGCGAAGGATCAGCAGCGTGTGTTGCTTTCTCGTCAGGATGAGATGGCGCGCCGCTTGAAGATGCTCAAGGAAACGGACTTCGCCGATGTTACCACTGACAAGGTTGTGCCTGGTACGCGTGTGACGTTGGAAACGTCGACGGGCGTGTTGACCTACACGATTTTGGGTGAACTCGACAGCGATGAAACACTGAATATCATCTCTTGCCGTACGCGTTTGGCCGCAGCATTGCTCGGCCGCAGCATGGGTGATCAGGTGGAATTGCCCGCAGAGAAGGGCGTGATTGTTGCCACCGTGGCAGCAATCAGCGTGATGGATGATGCGGTGCGTGCGTGGTTGGCGGAAATTCCCACCGCCCATGTGGTTGCTAATGCCTAATAAGGGACTGATGTCCGGTTCGCATGAAATGGGTCTGCGAACCGGACAAACCTCTTTATGACAGCTTTTTCTGCTCATCAAAGCCGAGGGTCTGCGAAGCGTGTATTGGATGCGCTTCGTCCATTTAAACGCATTTTGATTACTGCGCATACGCGTCCAGATGGGGATGCGGTGGGCAGTTGTGTGGCGATGGCGCGCTTATTGAAGGCGAACGACTGGGAGCCGACGGTGGCGCTTTCTCCCGTGGGTATGGGGCCGCCGAAGTTCCTTTTGGAGTATGCTGAGGCGATTGCGCCAACCAATGTCCGCGCTCGTGACTACGATTGTGCGTTGGTTTTGGACTGTGGTGGTTTGGATCGTTTACCAGAAGGCCCGCTGCGCGATGCCGTGGCACGTTTGCCGATTGTGAATATTGATCACCATGCTACGTCGCGCAAGCCCTTTGGGATTGCACGTTGGGTCGTGCCAGATGCGAGCAGCACGGGTGAACTGGTCTATCGCTTCGCCAAACGCTTTAAGTGGTCGCTTGATTGTTACACTGCAGAAGCCCTGTGGGTGGCATTGGTCACGGATACAGGACGCTTCGCTTACTCCTGCACGCAACCTGCCACGATGAAGGCGGCGGCAGAATTGTTGGAGTGCGGCGTAGATTCCTCTGCGATTAATGATCGCCTCTATCTGTACACCTCTGAAGGTGCCATGCTCTTGAAGCGTAAGGCGTATGATTCACTTACGACTTGCTTGCGAGGTCGCGTGGCTTACATCTGCTTGACGGCGCGTGATTTTCGTCGTGCAGGTGTGCCGAAGAGTGAAATTGAAGATGTGATTGATATCCCGCGTTCAATTCCAACAGCACAGGTCTCGCTTTTCTTCTACGAGACGAAGGACAAGCCTGGGCTGACGCGTCTAAGCATTCGCACGCGTGGGGATAATGACTCCTTTTCTGCGGCATCGATTGCGGCGCATTTCGGTGGCGGAGGGCATCTCCGTGCTGCAGGGTGCGACATTAAGTCTTCGCCCAAAGCGGCAATCGAAACGGTCAAAGCCTATTTGGCTTCATTGTTTGAAGAAGAGAACTAATCGCTTACCTTTAAACGATGTGATTGAAGCGGACGTCTAACAGGCGTCCGCTTTTCATTTAAATACGCTTCTGCTTGAGTGCAGAGGGCGGGGCGGGTGAAAAAGTGGAATTGTGGAAATGTTGCCAATACCCATTATTGCTTTATAGGTGCGCATAGGAATCTTAGGAATGTGGAAGTGGTGCCAAGACCAGTAGTTAATGCCAATTATTACTTATGCATCATCTGTAGGTGCTAAGCTCGTCGTGGCAGGGTGGAGTAAAAGGGGACGAAGGGGTAGAGGCAGTGCGCAGATTTGGACTGTTTCGGTGCGCAGATTGTGCGCGAAATTGACAAGATGAGGGGTGCGTTACGATTTGAAAATACGATAAAAACGGATTTTTTCAATACTTTGAAGATTAATGCTTGCAATTTTACTTGCAAAAGCGCATACTTTAAATGGTTAAAGTCATCATAGAGAGACTCGGATGAGAAAATTAGCATTGCTGATTTTGGCGTTTTTAACATTCGGAGGCCTATTTGCCGCCTCCGAGATTGCGGATTTTGCCGCGCAGCAAGAGAAGGCGATTTTAGCACGTGTTGTGCAAGAAAAAGTGCCCCTTCGCCGTCAACAGACAGAATTTCTTTGCCGTAAGAGCTACGCAAATGGTTTACTGCGTAAGCGTGACGTATTAATACGTAGCGGTCGGCTCACCACAGAAAAAGTGGAGGCGCTTCGTGAAGAGCGTCGCCGCATGGTAGAGCAATTAGAAGCCCTTGACAAAAAGATTGCCGAAGCTTCAATGGAAGCGCCGGAAATCGTCGAACTTCAGGCCATTATTGAGGCCAACAACAATCGCATCGAAGAACTGCATCAGAGCATTGCTCCGAATGAAGCAAAGCCTGCGCAGCCCGACGCCAAACCTTAAAACCACCAGGAGAAATCATCATGTCTCAGACAAAGAAAGTTGAGAAACGCAAACCGCGCATCCTAATCGTTACACCAGAAATCACCTACTTGCCTGCCGGTATGGGCAATATGGCTGATAAGTTGAGTGCAAAGGCCGGCGGTTTGGCAGACGTCTCCGCAAGCTTGGTGGCACGTTTGTTCCAGTTGGGCGCGGATGTCCATGTGGCATTGCCACACTATCGTCGTATGTTCCATGTGGACGTGGGTCGACTCATCGCAGATGAATTGCGTACGTATCAGGCACACTTGCCGGATTCGCGTATTCACTTGGCTGAAGACCGTTGCTTCTACTATCGTGACACGGTGTACTCGCAGGGTGATGAAAACCCGCACCTCGCTCTCGCATTCCAGCGCGAAGTGATTAACAACATCATCCCGACCGTGCAGCCCGACCTCATCCACTGTAATGACTGGATGACCGGTTTGATTCCTGCTGCGGCACGTCGCCTTGGAATCCCCTGTCTCTTTACGATTCACAACATCCACACGGTGCATCGTTGCCTCGGCGAAATTGAATACGCAGGTATTGACGCTGCAGAATTCTGGAAGAACCTCTTCTACTCGCGTCCTCCCTATGATTACTTTGAGAGCCGCGACACGAACCCCGTGGACTTCTTGACCTCTGGTGTCTTCGCCTCCCACTTCATCAACTCCGTGTCGCCGACCTTCCTTGAAGAAATCGTGCGCGGTTGGTTTGACTTCATCCCGGGTCAGTTCCGTAATGAAGTGATTGCGAAGTACAACGCAGGCTGCGCTCGCGGTATCTTGAATGCTCCGGATGATAGCTACAATCCTGAAACGGACGCAAACTTGAAGGTGAACTACACTGCACAGACCCACCATGCGGCAAAGATTTCCAACAAGATGCAGTTCCAGGAAAAGGTCGGTCTCTTCAAGAACCCCGACGCTCCGCTCTTCTTCTGGCCCAGTCGCCTTGACCCTGTGCAGAAGGGTCCGCAGCTCCTCACGGACATTCTCTACAAGGTGCTCGAAAAGTATCGCGACGACAATATTCAGTTCGCCGTGGTTGCTAACGGTCCTTATCAGCAGGCCTTCCGCGATATTCTCGGTTTCCACAATCTCTATGGCCGCTTGGCAGTGGTGGACTTCGACGAACACATCTCGCGCTTGGGCTATGCCTCTTCCGACTTCACCCTCATGCCCTCGCTCTTCGAACCTTGCGGTCTGCCGCAGATGGTCGCACCGATTTACGGCTCGCTCACCATTGCGCATGATACCGGAGGTCTCCATGACACGGTTGAAATGCTGGATGTTGAAAACAACACCGGTAACGGCTTCCCCTTCAAGTTCTACGGCAGCGAAGGTTTGGAATGGGCAATCGATCGCGCGATGGACTTCTATCGTCTGCCCACCGATGTCCGCGAAGCACAGATTTCTCGTATCATGGTCGATGCAAAGCAGCGCTTCAACCACGAAGCCTGCGCAGCAGAGTACATCAAGATCTACGAAGAAATGCTCCAGCGCCCGTTGACCGAACTCTTTGACGGCGGCAACGAAAACCAGAACCCTTACACGAACGGGGGAATGTAAGATGCCTTCTCCGCGTATGCGCCTTTTAGACGATCCGTGGCTTGCGCCCTATGCCGATGTCATTGAGCGTCGGGCGCAACGCGCACAAGACACCGTAAAGCGTTTGACTGGCGGTCGGGACGACCCACAAGCATTGGTCGCGTTCGCAAGTGCACACGAGTATTACGGTCTCCACCGTACAAAAGACGGATGGGTCTTCCGTGAGTGGGCTCCGAATGCAACGCAAATCTGGTTGGTCGGCGATTTCTCTAATTGGGAAGTCCGTCCTGAATTCCAGGCTGTGCGCATTCCTGGGCGTGATGTCTTTGAGTGGCGAGGCTCCGAAGAGGCGCTTTGCCACGGTCAATTCTATCGCTTAGAGGTCTTGTGGAATGGTGGCCGCGGGGAGCGTATCCCCGCGTATGCCCGTCGTGTGGTGCAGGATTCAGAGTCTGGACTCTTTGCCGCACAGGTGTGGCAGCCGCGTCCGTACCACTGGAAGAATGCCTTCACGCGTCCAGCTGTTGCGCCCGTGATTTACGAAGCGCACATCGGCATGGCGCAGGAAAAAGAAGGTGTCGGCACTTACACTGAATTTGCAGACGAAATCTTGCCGCGCATTAAGGCGGCAGGGTACAACACGCTCCAGATTATGGGCATCATGGAGCATCCTTATTACGGTAGCTTCGGTTATCACGTCTCCAGCTTCTTTGCGGCCAGCTCGCGCTTTGGCACCCCTGAAGAACTGAAGGCTTTGATTGACAAGGCTCACGGGATGGGGATTGCGGTCATCATGGATATCGTCCATTCGCACGCAGTGAAGAACGAGCGCGATGGCCTTTCTCGTTTTGATGGCACCGCCTATCAGTACTTCCATGATGGTTCGCGCGGTTGGCATGATGCATGGGATTCGCGTTGCTTTGACTATGGCAAAACGGATGTCTTGCACTTCTTGCTTTCCAACTGCCGTTTTTGGTTGGACGAATTCCACTTTGATGGTTATCGCTTTGACGGCGTGACTTCGATGCTCTATCTGCATCATGGTCTTGGCGTGGACTTCTCAAACTACGGTATGTACTTTGATTCCACCGTGGATGAAGATGCGTGTGCGTACTTGACGCTCGCGAATGAAGTCATTCACACGGTGCGTCCGGATGCCTTGACCGTCGCAGAAGATGTCAGTGGTATGCCTGGGATTGGCGCACCGCTGGAAGAGTGTGGTATCGGCTTTGACTATCGCATGGCGATGGGTGTGCCAGAATGTTGGTTCAAGCTCGTCCGTGATATCCGCGATGAAGATTGGTCGGTGAGCTTCTTGTGGCATGAATTGACGAATCGTCGCGCAGATGAACGCACGGTGAATTACGTTGAATCCCATGACCAAGCACTCGTCGGCGGCAAGAGTTTCATCTTCCAGATGATTGATAAGGAGATGTATGAAGCCATGCATAAGGGCTCGCAGAATCTCCTCATTGATCGTGGCTTGGCCTTGCATAAAATGGCCCGTTTGGCAACCCTTGGGTGCTGCTGTGCCTATTTGAACTTCATGGGCAATGAGTTTGGCCATCCAGAATGGATCGACTTCCCGCGTGAAGGCAACAACAATAGCTATCACTACGCACGCCGTCAGTGGTCGCTCCGTGATAGTGATGAACTGCGCTTCAAGGGGCTTGGCGACTTTGATGAAGCGATGATGAAGCTTGTGGTCAATGGGCGTAAGGCGTTGGAAGGGACCTATCCGCGTCGCATTTATGCCAATGATGAAGACAAGATTCTCGCCTTCATGCGCGGTGAATTGCTCTTCATCTTTAACTTCCACTCTGAACAGTCTCTCGTAGATTACCCGTTGATTGTCCCGCCGGGCGTTTACCAGCACGCATTGGATACCGATGCTGAAGCATTCGGTGGATTCAACCGCGTGATTCCTGGTCAGGAATTCCCGTTGACGACAATTGATCGTGAAAATGAACGTTGCTTTGCAATCCGTCTTTATCTTCCTGCACGTACCGCATTGGTGATTGAACGCATCCCGCCGAAGGTTGCCCGTGCGAGCCGTCCGAAGAAAAAGAAGGCGTAATACGATTTTAACCAATCTGTATTGATTGAGGAGTCTGTTATGGTCACAGCGATTATTTTAGCTTCTGGTAGAGGCACCCGTATGGGAGCCGGGATGGATAAATGTTTCCTCTCTCTTGGGCCGCGCCCAGTAGTTGCTTGGTCGCTGCTTGCATTTGAAAGTTGCAAAGAGGTCGACCACATCATCTTGGTTGTTCGCAAGGAGCAAGTCGTTGCGGCGCGCGGACTCCAGATGATGTTTGGCATCCGAAAGCTACAGAAAATTGTTGTTGGCGGCACGCGGCGCCAAGACTCTGTACAGGCTGCACTAAAGGAAATTGATCCCTTTGAAACGCAATACGTGACCATTCACGATGCGGCACGCCCGTGTGTTTCTGCGGATTTAATCAGCGAAACCCTAAAGGCAGCACGTCGATATGGAAGTGGTGTCGCAGCACATGCAATGACCGATACCGTAAAGGTGGCGGGCAAGAATCTTGTGGTAGAATCAACCCCAGATCGCGCCACGCTTTGGGCTGTTCAAACCCCGCAAAGCTTCGCAACGGATAAACTTCTGCCTGCTTACGAAAAATTGGTTGCGCCGCGTTGTCCAATTGAATACACGGATGATGCGGCCGTCCTTGAAGCGAATGGCGGAACGGTTAAGCTCGTGAAGTGGGACGCTCCGAATATCAAAATTACTATGCCGATCGATTTGACGATTGCTGCGGCGTTGTTGCGACTGAGTTAATTTTTTATGGCAAAGCCCAAACGCTACGCAATTATTAGTGACATTCATTCCAACATTGAAGCCCTCGATGCCGTGATTGAAGATGCACGGCAGCAGGGGGTGACCGATTTCGTTTGTTTAGGAGATGTCGTCGGTTATAATGCCGCCCCACGTGAGTGCATTCAGCGGATTCGCGAATTAGGGTGTAAAGTCGTCAAAGGCAATCACGATCACTACTGTTCGGATCCGTTGGTTGATTTGGATGACTTTCAACCGAATGCGGCCAGTGTGATTGAGTGGACGCGTCGCAATATCTCGGAAGAGGATATGCAGTGGTTGCACAACTTGCCACTCTCTGCGGTCATCATGGGCTTCACAATCGTTCACTCCACGCTTGATAGCCCTGAACACTTCCGTTATGCCTTTGATAAGCAGGACGCCGAAGACAGCTTCAATTACCAACGCACACGTGTTTGTTTCCATGGGCACACCCATGTGCCGTGCATCTTCAAACGAAGCACCTCGCATGGCATTGTCAAACTCGGTGCGGCGGATGGCTTGTTGGAGCAGGGGAACTATTTCATTAATGTCGGCTCCGTGGGGCAACCGCGCGACGGCATTCCTCAGGCGTGCTACCTCATCTTTACAACTGAAGGTCTCGCCAAACTTTCAATTGAGTTTCGTCGCGTAGACTATGATGTTGAATCTGCCGTCCAACGTATCAAGGACGCAGGCCTGCCAGAGCGATTGATTAATCGTCTCTATACTGGGCAATAATCTTTCTACCTCCGTTGATTCCTCGGAAAGGGCGCTCGGCCCAATGCGTTTCGCATGCTCAGATTGTAAGAACCGAATTTTAACCGCGCGGTCTACCACTCGTGGGCAAGCGCTTGCGGAATTGGTCATTACATTGGTTGTCTTGGTGACGTTAGTTATTGGGGTGGCGACCTTGGCCCAGGTGTGTCTTCGTCAACAATTTTTACATCGAGACGTCCGTCTCAAAGCGGGTGAGAGTGCGCTGGCACGTAAAACCACAGGATGGGAGGATCCCGTGCTCGGCGCAGAGAATCGCTCGGACACCGTTCATCGCATTAATGCTTATACCCATTTGGAACAATACACTCCGGCCCTCACCTCTCGGCTGCCGATGAGTCAGTACACCCTTTTTTCACGCGTTGTTTCGGATGGCGATCTCGGGTTAGAAGAGACCAAGATCGAGCAAACCTATCTGTTGGATGAGGCATTCATCCGTTTAATCTACGGTAAGGGCTCCATAACCCTTCGGGAAAGCCTTACTTTTCCTTCAACTTCTGGCATTTGGGAGTGACGTTCGCGGTTTGCCCGTGCGTCATCATTACTTCGCAGGATGCGGCTAGATAGCTGTAAACTGCGAAGTTCGTGCGTGCAGTTTTCTCCTTTGACACTGATAAACCCGTGCAGTTTTTTTGCGTGGCAAGGGGAGGGGTATCGCCACGTTTTATGGTTGAGTTGGGGATGGTAAGAGGGGCGTTTTGAGGTTAATGAGAAAGGGGCGTGAGAGAGGTGGACTGAGCGGAGATTTCTTTTATTAATGGGGAGATTAGCATTGAGTTGAGGAGGGGAGATATGCTATTATTATTAGTAATCTGATAAGTGGCGATTTCGCCAGTTGGCGAGCCCTAAAATTTCGGAAAATAAGGAGTATCCTCATGGGATGTAAGAAGATGCTGATGGTAGCTGCGACAGTCGTAGCTTCTCTGTTATGTGCAGCTCCATTAAAGATGGACTGGAAGGCAACGGCAACAGCGCCCGAAGCAGTGGCGCGTCCTTTCGCTGGTCTGCTGAATAAGACGATGGTGGTTGCAGGCGGTTCGACGTATGAGGGGGCGAAGGCTTACTCCACGACGATTGCTACCTATGATCCTGCGACTGACGTTTGGACGAAGGTGGGCACGTTGCCGCAGGGAATCGCTGAGGGCGCTACGGTCGCAGTGAATGTGGGCACGTCTGTTTCTCCAGATTGGCGTTTGCTCTGCGTGGGCGGCATGACGGCAAATGGTGCTACGGCTCAGGCCTTTTTGTTGAGCGCAGATGGCAAGACAGAAGCACTTCCTTCGTGCCCGTATGGTACGCTCTCGATGACGGCGGCTGCAGCATGGGATGGCGGCGCCGTGTTTGCTTGCGGTCTTTTGGATGGCGCACTCACGAATCGTGTCTTCACCTTGAAGCGTGTGAATGGTGCATGGACGTGGGGTGAATTGCCTGCGTTGCCAGGTCCTGCACGTGCTCAGGCTGTGGCTGCGGTGCAGAATGGTGACCAGAAGTCCTTGGTGCTCGCTGTGTATGGTGGTGCCATCATGGCTGAAGATGGCAAGTCGATGGCCGACGTGAAGGGCTGGGGTTACACGAAGAATTTCGATGGCGAATGGACTTGGAAGGCACTTGAGGATGCACCAGTGTCCACAATTGGCGCCACCTTCCAGGCAATTGGCGACCAGCATGTGTTGCTCATTGGTGGTTATGACCGCCAGATGTGGGATCGTGCGAATCGTATGTTGGCCGCAGATTGGCAGCGCATGTTGACGGAACCGCCCGCCGCGTTCAATTGGAATCGCAAAGTTTGGGCATACTGTGCGGTGACAGGCAAGTGGGCTGAGTACGGCGAATTGCCGGAAGATGTGCAGCCCCGCTGTGGTGCGGCAACGGTTTTGTTGCCTGCCGATGGCAAGGTGATGCCGAAGTTGGTCATCGCTGGTGGTGAAGTTAAGCCTGCACAGCGCACGAATGTTGCTCATGTGGTGAGCTTCGCACGTCAGGGTTGGGCCTTCTCTTGGATGAGTTGGGTTGTGATTGGCGTTTACTTCTTGGCAATGGTTGGCATGGCCATGATTTTCGTCTTGCGTCAGAAGACGGCAGATAGCTACTTCCGTGGCGGCAAGAGCATTCCGTGGTTCGTGGCAGGCATGAGTATCTTTGCAACCATGTTGAGCTCGATTACCTTCATTTCGATCCCCACGATGACCTACATCGGCGACTGGCGTTACTTCCCGATGGTGCTTTGCATCTTGGCAATGGCACCGATTGCAATTTATTTCTACTTGCCGTTCTTCTGCCGTTTGAACATCACTTCGGCATATGAATATCTCGAAAAGCGTTTCAATTTGGCGATTCGCCTCTTCGGTTCTGCGGTGTTCAACATCTTCATGGTGTGCCGCGTGGCCGTGGTGACCTTGCTCCCTGCGCTTGCTTTGGACGCAGTGACGGGCATTGGCGTGGAAAACTGCATTCTCATTTGCGGTGTGGCAACGATTCTCTATTGTTGCGTTGGCGGTTTGGATGCGGTGATTTGGAGTGACTTCGTGCAGGGCATCGTCTTGCTCGGTGGCGCAGTGACAGTGTTGGTGTTGCTCATCATGAACACCACGGGAGGCTTCGGTGGCTTCGTGGATATCGCACAAGAACACGAAAAGCTCCGTTTGTTGGACTTCCGTTTCCTCTTGACGGAACCTGTCTTCTGGGTGGTCGTAATCCAGGGCTTGGTGAGTAACCTCTCCAGCTACACCTCTGACCAGTGCGTGGTGCAGCGTTACATCGCCTGCACAAACGAAAAGAAGGCGGCCAACTCCATTTGGTTCAACGGCGTCCTTTCTGTGATTGCTTCCGTCATCTTCTATGCCATCGGTACGGCGCTTTACACGCACTACTTCAGCAATCCTGGCCTGATGGACGTGACGATGCCGAAGAGCGACTCGGTCTTCCCGATCTTCATGGCGATGGAATTGCATCCTGTGATTGCAGGCTTGGTGATTGCCGCTATCTTCGCTGCGACGATTTCCACCCTCTCTGCAAACCTCACCTCCGCTTCGACTGCAATCACGACTGACTTCGTCTTACGCTTCAAGCCCTCCTTGACGGGGCCTCAACAGGTGAAGTGCGGTCGTATCTGCGTGATTGTGATTGGTATCTTGGGCGTCGGTGCAGCATTGACCTTGGCTCAGTTGCCCACGCGTTCGCTCTTCGATGAGTTCCAGAAGTTCATCGCAATGTTGACCGCAGGTCTCACGGCGCTCTTCTTCATGGGCATCTTCATGCCGCGCGTTGGCGGTATCCCTGCTGTGATTGGTCTTTTGGCAAACTACTTCGTGTGCTATGGTTTGGACTTGATCCCCGCTGGTAGCGCACTTTCGGTCATCAAGCCTCACCCGTTCGTTTACGGTGGTATCGGCTTGGTGGTTTGCGTGGTAATCGCTTGGGTGCTTTCGATCTTCTTCCCGAACACCAGTGAAACCAAGGGCTTGACGCATTTCTCCCGTCCTGAAAAGGAAGAAGCCTAAGTCATGCGGTTGTTGACGACAGTTCTCTTTTGTCTTGGTTCGGCGGTACTTTTTGCCGCCGGACCACAACAACTTCGCCCCGTGTCGGTGGGCATGCGCTTTGAAGCCTTGAGTTACGTTTTGGATGAAGAAATCCCGGTGCAACTTTGGGTGCGAAACAATACCGCAAGCACATTGACCTTAGGCAAAGGCTCCCTTCCTGCGGGTGTCTTGGATGTCTCTCGCGTGGGGGATCCACAGAAGCGGTCGCTTTCGCTTGACCGTGGGGGCTGTTTGCCTCGCCCGTTACAATTGAAGCCCGGCGAAGAACGCACCTTCCGCGTGGATCTTTCCAAGGCGGCCGACGTCTCTTCTGAAGGGAAGTATTTTGTGACGTTTGGCGTCGTGGTCCGTGACACACGTTACGAAACCGAGATTAAGGTATTGGAAATTGTTCCTGGTAGTTTAATCTCTGAAGGCGTACAGATTTTCGCAGGAAAGGGTTATCAACAGCGTAACTTCAAGTTAGTGCGTTGGCCGCGTGATCATGTGGATCGCATCTTCTTGCGTATTGAGGATACACCCTCTGGCGTAGTCTTCCCAACGGTGATGTTGGGCGCGTATTTGCCGCTCTCCAAACCCCGCATGAACATTGCTCCTTCGGGTGAAATTACGATTTTGCATCGTGCGACACCTGAGTACTATGTGCGCAATGTCTTTTGGTCGTTGGAGGAGGAGTTTGTAAGACGCTCCACGCAGAATCTGTTGGACCCTGCCACGGCTGACACGGCACGTTTGAATGGTATGAAAGCAGACTTGGAAGAGGTGATTGATAAGAATGATCGCCTGAAAGAGTCGCTTCGTTTACGTTAAACATCTCACCATAATTTGATTGGGGAGGATCAAGAATGAAAAGTGTCCTGACAGTTTGCTGTGCATTAATCGCCGCGGTCCTTTGCGCAGCACCGATTAAGGTGGCCTGTATTGGCGACTCAATTACGTTTGGCACGGGGATTAAAAACCGCGAGACAGATTCCTATCCTGCGCAACTCCAAAAGTTGCTTGGGCCGGATTACGAAGTGCGCAATTTTGGTAATCCAGGTCGTGGCATTTATCTTCATTCTTGGCGCGGGAAGGAACGTCGTGGCTATCGCTACATGCCTGAACATCAAGCGGCTTTGGCGTGGCAGCCCGACATTGTGATTTGCAATCTCGGCATCAATGATAATGGTGAATTCATTAAGAAGGACCGTGCAGAACCCGGCACCTTCGCGAAGGATTACCAAACGTTACTCGCCGATTACCAAGCGCTTCCGACCAAACCCAAACTTTACATTTGGGGAAAATTTGCTCCGCTTGCGCCAGGTCAGAACTTCTATCGTTCGGCAGAGCCTTTCATGATGCAACCCGAATTGGCGAAAGTTGCTGCCGCCACGGGGGCTCAGTTGATTGACATGCAGGAGCCCCTGCGCCCGGTCTTGTTGACGGCATTTCCTGATAAGATTCACCCCACTGCAGAAGGTGCGAAGATTATCGCTGAAACCGTGCATGTTGCGTTGACCACGCCGCCCGAAGCGCCGGTTGCTTTGCCTGAAGATATCGCAGGGAAGGCAGAGGTGTGGCTCTGTGCGGGTCAGTCAAACATGTATTGGCCGTTAGGGCGATGCGCGAAGGCAAATGAAGAAGCGGCCGCCACGGCGAATTATGATATTCGTTTGTGGGACTTCATGTCTGGCAATTGGATTAAGATCACGCCGCAGAATGCAAAGGATTGGTCGGCGATGGGGGTCTCGTTTGCAATTCGTCGTGCGAAGGCCACGGGTAAACCCATTGCCATCCTCTATGTGGCTGCGGGTGGCGCTCCGACGGAAGCCTTCTTAAGCGAAGAGACCATGGCGGCATGGGATGCTCAGGGTAAGCCGAAGTATCCGAATCTCTTGAAGATTGTGACCAATCGCAAGCAGATTCATGAGAATGAAGACTTTCCTTGTAAGTGGTGTGCGCGCGAATATCCGAAGCGCAAGAACAACAAGATTGAAGCGTATTGGTGGGCATTGAACAAACTCTATCGCGAGGGCATCGCCAAGGTGAAGCACCTGCCGATTGACGGCGTGTTGTGGTACCAGGGCGAATCCAATGCCACGGTCAACCTCGCGCCGGACAAACCGCTGGCCGATGATTACATGCTTGAGACGTTGCTTGCCGTCATCGAAGACCTTCGTCCCAATGAAAAGACGCCCTTCTTGATGGTGGGACTCCCCGTGATGAATCGCCCGTGGGAACCCTATCGCGCCGCTCAGCAGAAGGCTTGTCAGCTCACGGGTGCGACCTATTTGGACACCTTTGGTGCGGGCCTTGGCGAAAAGAATAATGTGCATCCGACGAATAAGATTCCCTTTGTGGAGATGGCTGCTGCCGCGGCTGCAGCGCAATTGGACAAGTAATTGCCCTTCACTTAAATTGAACAATAGCGTTCGCCTACAATGTGTCAAATAGAAAATGCACCGAAGAAACGACATTCTATTTGACACATGATGAAATATCCCATTTACTAAACTCAATCCCAACTTCCCCCACGTAGCACCACCTTCGTAAAGGCGAGTAAGTCTCCCTTACGCAGGTGGGCCACTTTTTTCAAAAATTTGGCGGTTTTTCGTTGCTTTAAAAATTTTTTTGAGTTATCAACAAGTTATCAACAAATCACGTTTTTCGACGCAGTTTTTTGAAAATTTTTCGGCGGATTGGTGGATTTTTGGAACATTTGTTTAACTTTGCTAAAACTGCATAACTCCTTGAAAAATAAAGAGATAAGTAAAAAATAGGGCAAAATCAACTCCGCTACAGCGGCTTCCTTGCGAAAAAATAGTCCCGAAGGGGAGGAAAAGTTATCAACAAGTTGCCCATTTTTTAGGGAAGTCTAAAGAAATTTTGGGTCAATATGGGCGAAATTGAATCTCAATATGGGCGAAATTGGGTACCCAAAACAGGCGAAATTGGGTAGGTAAAGTCGCCCATTTTCCCTTGGGAAAGCGGCTCACTTTCCGCGAGATTTTAGCTGACTCGACTGAGCGGAGTTGACGACTTGGCTCCATTTTGCTACACTTTCAGTGTGTGGGGGGCGAAGAAATTCGCCACCTGCGGTGACTGAATTGCAAGTTAAATCGCGAGGGCGATTGGGAAAAGGTTAAAGCGCTCATGCCGAGATTCCCTTTCGACATTTATTCCTCTGAGCGAGTCTCTTCTTACCTTTGCGGTAGGATGAACTTGGCGATTGGGGGCAAGTTTGTTTCTAATCGTGCGCTCTTGTTTTTACAGGGGGCGGTTGTTTTCAAATGGCCGTATTTTTGCTAAACTGTCGCACGTTTTTTATTGATGAAATCCGTTTTACAAATTAAAAGGAAATGAAGGATATGGAAGACAAGATTATCGCAACCGTGAATGGTGAGCCGATTACCCAGCAGGCTGTGGATTTTGAATTGCAGCGTTTGATCCATCTTTATCAGCAGCAGGGCATGCCCGAACAGCAGTTGCGCTTGCAGTTGGATGCGATTCGTGCTCGTGCATTGGAACAGGCCATCGGCACGAAGTTGCTCATTGACGAAGCAAAGCGTTTGGATATCCCCGTTTCCGGCGAAGAATTGGATGCGCAGTTTGATCGTTATGTGATGCAGTTCGGCGGCGATCGTGAAAAGTTTGCCAAGGCTGTGGAAGCACAGGGCATGACGCTTGATAGCTTCAAGCAGGAATTGAAGCAGGGCGTGACCATCAATAAGTTGATTGATCAGATTTGCTCTGCCGTGCAGGCCCCGACGGAAGATGAGATTAAGGCTCACTACGAAGCCCATCAGGCTGAGTATGCCACCGAAGATCGCGTGCTCGCTCAGCACATCTTGATCAAGCCGAATAGCGATTCTGCTGATGATAAGGCCGCCGCGAAATCGAAGCTCGAAGCAATTCGCGCTCGTATCGTCTCTGGCGAAAGCACCTTTGAAATGGAAGCAAAGGCTCACTCTGATTGCCCGAGCGGCAAGTCCAATGGTGGCTCCTTGGGTTGGTTCGGCAAGGGCATGATGGTCAAGCCCTTCGAAGATGTGGCTTTCGCAATTGCTGAAAACGAAATCTCTGAAATCCTCGAGACGCAGTTCGGTTATCACATTATCGTGAAGACTGGCGAAGAAAAGGGCCACACGCCTGAACTCGAAGAGATTCGCGACAAGGTGGCAGAATTCCTCTTCCACGCCAAGCGCGGTCAGGCAGTCTCCGACCATGTGGCGGAATTGCGCTCAAAGGCTGATGTGAAGTTGGCCTAAGGCTCTTCAATTAAGAAGCACTGTCCCCAAGAAAGGACAGTGCTTTTTTCTTTCATTTTCTTAAAGACTCGTTTGGGGAAGTGCGTTAAGCAGGCTTTCTCTCAACGAATTGGCGCGTAAAGGGTGCCTTACGTCAGGTGGACTATGGCGGAAGATTTTTTTGCAGATAAGATTGCTTCGGAGTTAAACCTCTCTCCTCGTCAAGTGGCAGCGGTGATTAAGTTGTTTGAAGAGGGGTGTACAGTCCCCTTCATCGCACGCTATCGTAAAGAGGCCCATGGGAATTTGGACGAGGTGAAGATCGCTTCCATCCAAGAGCGCTTGGGCTACCACCGCGAACTTGAAGCGCGCCGTGAAGCCATCTTATCTTCCATTATCCAACAAGGTAAGCTCACCGATGAATTGAAGGAGCGCATCCTTGCCTGTGAAAAGCGCACGGAATTGGAAGACCTTTACCTGCCGTACCGCCCCAAACGTCGGACGCGCGCCATGGTTGCTCGCGAACGTGGCTTACAACCGCTCGCAGAGCGCATCTTGGCGCTTGCGACTTCTGGCGATCCGCTCGTTGAGGCGGAGGCCTTTGTTTCAATTGAGAAGGAAGTCTTTGATGCCAATAGCGCCCTCAAGGGGGCGCGTGACATCGTGGCCGAACAGATTGCCGAACACCCCGAAGTGCGTGGCTTTGCGCGTGAGTATTTGGCCGAACATGGCTTGGTGCATTCCGAAGTGGTGGATCCTGCGCCTGAGACACCGACGAAGTTTGAACAGTATTATGACTTTGAAGAGGCGGTTGTTGCCATCCCTTCCCATCGCTTTCTCGCAATTAAGCGTGGGGAAGCGGAGGGGATCTTACGCGTTTCGCTCTCGGTGGATTGGGATTCTGTGGTGGCATTCGCCGAGGAGACCTTTGGGTTGCGTCCCTCGCCCTGGGCGGAGCAGCTCACCCTTGCGGCAAAGGATGCCTGCCGTCGCTTGATTGCCCCCTCGGTCGAACTGGATGTGATGGTGGAATTGAAGCAACAAGCCGACCGCGCCGCGGTGGAGATTTTTGCTGAGAATTTGCGCCATTTGCTCTTGCAAGCGCCTTTGGGTGAACGCGCCGTTTTGGGCGTTGACCCTGGGATTCGCACGGGATGTAAGTTTGTGGCCTTGGATGCGACGGGTAAGTTTCTCAAGAATGTCACCGTCTATCCTGCGCAGAGCCAACAGAAAGACATTGAGGCGGCGGTTGAGTTGCTGAAGTTGGTGGCTCAGTATGAGCCCAAGGCTATCGCCGTGGGCAATGGTACCGCGGGTCGCGAGACGGAGCGCTTTGTTCGTCAAACCTTGAGCCGGAGTGGGAAGCAAGACATTATTGTGGTGCCCGTCAATGAGGCAGGGGCTTCGGTCTATTCGGCAAGTAGCGTGGCGCGTGATGAATTTCCTGAGTTGGATTTAACCGTGCGTGGCGCGATTTCAATTGGTCGACGTCTGCAAGATCCCTTGGCCGAACTTGTGAAGATTGACCCGAAGGCAATTGGCGTGGGCCAATACCAACACGATGTGAATCAGACGTTGTTAGCCTCCAAGTTAGACGAGGTGGTGGAACGTTGCGTGAATAGCGTAGGGGTGGAATTGAATACGGCCAGTGTTCCGCTCTTGACGCGCGTCTCTGGCATTGGCCCCTCGTTAGCAAAGCGTATCGTAGAGTATCGCAATGCCAATGGCGCCTTCCGTTCACGCGGCGACTTGCTCCGCGTTTCGGGGCTCGGTGCGAAGACCTTTGAACAGTGCGCAGGCTTCTTGCGTATTCGTGAGAGCGTGAATCCGTTGGACCGTTCGGCGGTCCACCCAGAACGGTATGCCTTGGTGGAACAGATGGCCGCAGATATCGGCTCTTCTGTGGAGGCATTGATTGGGAATACGGATGCCGTTGGGAAGATTCAGAAGCAACGTTACGTTAGTGGCGACGCGGGGCTCTTAACGATTGAAGATATCTTGACCGAATTGCGCAAACCTGGCCGTGACCCGCGTGCAGAGTTTGAACCACCCGCCTTCCGTGAGGATGTGTGCACGATTGAAGATGTGCGCCCAGGGATGAAACTGGAAGGGATTGTCACCAATGTGACGGCATTTGGCGCATTTGTTGATATCGGCGTTCACCAAGATGGTCTTGTTCACGTGTCGGAATTGTCTGACCGCTTTATTCGTGATCCGTCTGAAGTGGTGAAGTCGGGCGACAAATTGACCGTGCGTGTCTTGGATGTTGACCTTGCACGTCGTCGCATTTCGCTTTCGGCTCGTTCCGAATCCAAGGGACGCCCAGCCACAAAGCAAGGCGGTCAACATCGCCATGCTCCTGGTCCGCGCCCGCGCCAACAGGGCTCCTCCACCTTTTCCAATAATCCCTTTGCAGGACTCTAACCATGACAAATGCCACCATTTCGCTCGCTCCCTTACGTGGTGTAACGGGTCTCCGGTTTCGGCAGGCCTTTCAGGCACATATGTCTGGCCTTGATTTGGCAGTGGCACCCTTTATCGCCACTGTACAAGGCGATCGCGTTAAACCCGAAATCTTGCGTGGTATTGAGCCTTCTGTCCAACCCAAAGGCTTGCCCTTAATCCCACAAGTTATCGGGAAAGATGCCCGTCAGTTGCGCGTGATGTTGCGCGCCATGAAGGAATTGGGTTATACACAGGTTGATTTGAACTCGGGATGTCCGTGGCCCTTCGTGGCAAAGAAGGGGCGTGGCGCGGGGTTATTGCGCGATGAGGCTAATCTTGCCGCAATGTTAGAGGCGGGATGTGAGGAACTTGGTGAGGGGAATTTCTCCATTAAGGTGCGCTTAGGGATTGAAGAGAAGACACTTTTGGCGAAGCGTTTGCCCATCCTTTTGCGTTATCCGCTGCGAGAAATCTGCGTGCATCCTCGCACGGCAAAGCAGATGTACGAGGGAACAGTCGACTTGGACGCCTTTGAACGTATCTGTGAAGCATGCACACTTCCGCTCACGTACAATGGCGACATTCGCACGTTGGAAGACTATCAGATGCTCTCTGCGCGCTTCCCGACGGTGAGCCGTTGGATGATTGGGCGCGGCATCGTCGCCAATCCCTTCCTCGCGGAAAGCATTCGCGCAGGGAAGGATACCCGCGACATGGCACGTTTCCAAGCGTGGCATGCAGACATCTTGGCGCGTTATGCAGAGAATGCCCCGGGCGATCACGCCCTCTTGGGACACTTAAAGGAACTCTGGAGTTACCTTGCGCCGACCTTTAAGCAGGGCGACCAACTCTGGAATAGTCTAAAGATCACGCGCACCCGCGATGAATTTGAACGCGTTCTGCGGTTGGTTCCCCTTCAGTGGCGATAAGTATTTTTCGGGTGTGAAGTCGGGATTGATGCGCGCACTATTGGAGGGTGATTCCCGTTAATCTTAAGTGTGCACGCTCTTTAATCTTTAGTGTGACCATTCTTTAATCTTTCGACTTAACGCCGCTGTATCAATAAAAATAAAAGAGACGCTTCCGTGTGGAGGCGTCTCTTTTGTTTGAGCAGGGAGCGCTTAGTCTTCCACGACCACGCGGAAGCCCACATTGTAGGGGCGCTGCCAGGTCGGATAGCCCCAACGCCATGCAGAGGTGGCGCGGTGCTGACGCTGGTACCAAGAGCCACCACGGATGACGCGCAGCGCAGGATCAAAGGCTTCGCTTGCCGCGGCATTGGGATAGCCAACGAAGGGCGAGGAGGTCCATTCGGCGACGTTACCATGCATGTCCTTCAAGCCGAAGGCATTGGCGGCATAGGAGCCAACCTTTGCGAGGTGGAGCACCTGGTCATAGAAACGCGCATCCTTGAGTTCGTAGTCCCAGAACTTGTCGGGGTTACGAATCGGCTGAGGGTCGATGCCGTGTACGGCGAGACGCTTCATGGTCACGTCAGCGAGGTTGGCATGCTTGGAGAAGTCGGTGTTGAAGTCGCCGTAGTTCATCGGCGTGTTCGTGCCGGCGCGGCAAGCATATTCCCATTCAGCTTCGGTGGGCAGACGCACCTTTTTGCCCGTCTTTGCAGAGAGCCATTCGCAGAAGGCGACGGCCTTGTCGTAGCTGACGCGGATAGCGGGGAAGGCAGGGTCATTCACGAAGTAACCGCGACGCACCTGGTCTTTGTAGTGCATGTCGTAGACACCGTTTTCAAAGGTCGGGTCAAACTGCTGCATCATGCCCATGGTGACTTCGGTGATGCCCATGTAGAAGGGCTTATCAATGGTCACTGCGTGTGCAGGTGCTTCAGCAGGAGATTCGGCATTGGAACCCATGACGAAGGCGCCCGCAGGAATCTTGACGAGTTCCATCTTCTGGTCGCCACCGATATCCAAGGTGATGCATTCACGCTGACCTTGCTTCTGGGCACCATTGAAGGGCCAACCCGCCACCGTTGCTTCTGCGGCCTTCGGAGGACGTGCAGCCGGAGGTTCGAAGGCGATTGTGCCAGGCTTGTAAGGATTGATGATCACTTCTGGGTCATAATCCAATGCAGCCAAACGCTTTTCGTATTCACGACGGCTCTGGATGTAGTGCTGATTTGCACCACGTTCAGTCCAAGTGCCGAAGTAGGGGACGTTGAGGTCAATCCAAGTGTAGAGGCGATCCCATTCTTCGGCGGAGAGCTTTACGCCGTGGTGGCCCTTCTTCAACATCTGCACGAGTTCAGACGTGGTTACATGGAATTCCAAGGGCGTGAGGACGTGGTAGTCGCCTTCGGGACCATTACGACGGACATAGGGGTGAAGTGCGATGTACGCGCCGCTGAAGCCACTCCAAACGTTCGGACGATAGGAGAAGTCAGGAATCGGCGTGCCAATCTTGGTGAGCGCTTTGTTGGTGCTATTGTGGCATCCCACGCACTTGCGGTCAAGCACCGGCTGAACTTCACGGTCAAAGCCCCAACCGCGACGTTCGCCGTACCACGGCTTAATCTTTTGCGGAGGCTTACGAGAGGCCACTGTAGAGAGACCCGCAGGAGCGGCGGCATTCTGGCTTTCGTGGCAACCAATGCAGCTGATGGTTTCACCCGGCATACCCACGAGCCACGAACGCATCATCTGCAGGGCGCGACCATTTTCGTCGAGGGGCTGGACGCTGAGCGGCGTGTTTGCGGGGAATTCAAACATGCAGGAGCCGTCTTCTTCCACGTCAACCGTACCGTGCAGCACGCGGACGTCCCATGGACCTTCCATACCGATGGCATAGTGACCACCTGCGTGACGAGGAGCATATTCATAGTTGAAGACGCGGAGCTTCTTCACCTTGCCCTTCGGCACGCCATCCAGGGTCTTCTGACCGCGGTAAACATTCGCCATATAAACGTTACACGTCTTCTTGCTGAGGTCCACCATGTCGGGACGATAGGCAGGAAGCGGCTTGGACTTGAGCGGAATCGGCTCATAGTAGTTGGCATCCGGAGCTTCCCAGAGGGTTAAGACGTTGTCATAGATGTCCACGAGCACGATGCGCCACGGTGCAGAACCATCATCCTGCATGGCCGTGAGGATGAGTTCGTCATTGAGCGGACGGGGGTGGAGGAAGTAGGGCTTGATGTGGTCAACCAATTGGTCCTTGGTGATGTTTTCAATCGGCTTACCACGGAAGGGGAACTTTTGGACGGCGCCCTGAGTTTCGATACGGCCACGTGCCACATCAAAGAGGATCAACTCGCCCTTACGCGGCACACCATGGTGGCCGGTGACAATGCCGACAAACTTCGTCGAGCTGCCAGGAATGTGCTGGTGGTAGAAGATGGCATTGGGCCAATAGCTATTGGAGCCGTAGAATTCCTGCTGGTCAGAGCCGTCAGGGTTCATCGTCATCAACACGCGAGAGAAGTAGTGTGCAGAGTCGGTGTATTCCCAACGTAAGAAGACGACGCGACCATTCGGATAGACTTCGGGGTTCCAGTTGATGTCTTGGTCGAAGGTGATACGACGGGCCGTCTTGCGGTCATTTTCAATCAACTGAAGGTTGGCCACATAGTCGCCACCAGAAACGCAAGGCACGCCATTGAAGCCAATGGTCGCCGTGGTGATGATGCGACCGTCAGGGAGGTAGCATGCGTCATAGTAGTCCACTTCAGGATTGGGGTCTTCGTATGCCTTCTTCCAGTTGGAGCCGTCGGTGTTCATTTCATAGATGCCCCACGGACCGCTCTTTTCGTCGCCAGAGGAGAGGAGGATCTTTTCAGCATTCCAGTCAAGGCAGAGTTCGCCGAGGTAGGCAGAGGATTCGCGGATAACGGTTGGCTTGCCCATTTCTTGGCAGAGGGGCGCACGCAACACTGCATTCTTGTAACCGCGCAGGGTGGCATTGTTGTCACCATTCCATGCGGTGTTACCCTGATAGTTCTGGAAGAGACCCTGCTTGGTGCCTTTAGGACGGTTGATGAAGAGAAGCTCATCGAAGTCAATGGCCGGGTGCTTCAAGAGCACTTTTTTCTGCAATTCACGGAATTCGCGTGCGGTTTCAGCGGTTGCCTTACCTGCGAGCACCGTGGCTTCCAATGCATCAATTGCCTTCTGTGTTTCGGCGGCATCGGGGTAGGATTCGGGATACTTTTCTGCATAAGCCGAAAGGGCTTCGCGCAGCGAGGTCGTATTGATGCTTGCCAAGAGGGCACGCATACGCACCTGTGCCTGCTGTTCTGCCAAGGTGGGCAAGGTCTGGCCAACACGTGCGGCACGACCCGTTTCAGGAACGAAGTAATGCGTGCGTTCAGCCTTGCCGACATTGCCTTCCCAGAGGATGGTACGTGCGTCATCAGAGGCTGTGATGCGGAACCCATTTAAGCGATCGCCGAGAACATTACGATTCCAAACGACAATCTTTTCCACGGGGTAGGTTGCGCCGAGGTCAAGCTCCCATGCGGGATGATTGCTCCCTTCGGGGGTGTGCGTGATGGTGTTTTCTTCCCACACGCCAGAGATGTTGCCATCAATAGCACGCGTAGCGACGCCACCATGTGCCGTGTCAGACTGCGTTGCCTTGCCTTTGGGCGCGATGTTGGTCCCGTTAACAAAAACTTCCACTTCCGCAAGGGAGAGTGTGGCAGATTCACGAGGAAGGTCGATGGTGATGTAGCGAGCATCAACTGCTGCACTAAGGGGCACCGCTGTAAGTGCCGCTGTGAGCAGAAGCGTCGCAGATAAAGAAGAACATTTGTTCATAAGGTCTATCCTCTCTGATTGACGATATTCATTCTTAATATATCAAAAATAGGGAAAAAAAGAAAGTCTAAAGTCATGCAAAGGATAACAAAATAAGGTGTTTAAGGGTTGAATTTTTCTATGAAAAAACACCACGGAGACAAGATGACGCAATGCCTTGAAAGCGCCTCTGTCTTGAGTGAAATAAATGGGGGATTTGAAGCGAGATGCGTTAATCGCAAGTGACGGTGTCGGTAGTTGCTTTTTGTGCGTCATTTTTCGCCGTGAGATGGCGCATGACGGCGCGGGCGATATACCACTGTGCGACGCAGAAAAGAAGGAAAAAGCCAACGATGATGGCAATCACCCAATTGGGGTGTTGCGTCCAAAGGTGCTTGAGCCAGGCAATTGCCGGTGCGTAGAGATACGGCATAAAAAAGGTGACAATCAAGCTCTGAAAGAGGCAGGAGAGTGCAGAGTAGAGCGTGTAGTACCCGAAGTGAACGCGTAACATCCCTGCCGCCAACAGGGCAGGCGTGCGAATGCCAGGCGTAAAGCGAATAACAAACATCGTTTTGCCCAGATGTTTGTCAAAGAAGTGGCTGCACAACTCAATCTGATTCTGATGTTTGCGAACCCATCTCAAGCGCGCCACAAAGTGCATGGCAAACCGGACGGGGAGATACATCAATAAATCGCCGATGAAGACGCCCCAAAAGGTTGCCTGAAGTGCCGTCATCCAGTGAAGAATGCCTTCGGAGATTAAGGGCGGCACAATGGTCCAACAAACAACATTTTCAAAGAAAAAGGTGGAAACCGAAGTAAACCACCCTTGAATCCAAGGGAAGTCGCCAGAGCTTCGAATCGCTTCAATCAGCGAATTCAAATCAATGCCAGCGAAAGCCACATAAGTGATCATTATTTTCCCTGTTCTTTCGGAAGTTTGTCCGCGGGGATGCCCCAATAGTGTCCAATCTCTTCCGCAACCGCCGCAAAGGTGGGTGCGGCCACGCCACCACCCGAACGCACGCTTCCGCGTGGTTTTTCAATCGTGACGAGGATGGCAAGTTCCGGTCGCGTCGCGGGATAGATGCCAATGAAGGAAACATTATAATCGCTGTGATTATAGTGTCCATTCACGGGAATTTGCCCGGTGCCCGTCTTTCCCGCTACTGTATAACTGGGCAAATTTGCTCGCCATCCAGTGCCACGCGGAGACTTACCTGTTACTGATTGTAACATATCTAACATTTTATTGCAGACATTTTCTGAAAGTGGACGCCCTAAAACTTTGGGTTGGTTCACCCGAACAAGTTCCCCCTCATGGGAGCGCACTTCTTTAAGGATGGTGGGCTTCATCAGTGCGCCGCCATTGGCAATGGTGGAGTAGGCGTTGACCAATTGCAGTGCTGTGACCGAAATACTCTGCCCTAAAGGAATACGGGTCGGGGAGAGTTTATTCCACATAGCCTTGTTTTTGTAGTTCCAAAAGATGCCGTTTTCTTCACCGATGAGTTCAATGCCTGTCTTTTTGCCTAATCCCATCGCATTGAACGAACGCCAAAGGAGTTCATTTTGTGCAGGCATGCCCTTTTCGGGTGCGGGTTGAGCCATGAGCAAACCAATCTGTGCAGTGCCGATATTGGAGGACTGCATGAGCAGTTCGCGTGCGCGAATTTTGCCATACACTCGGTCACGTAAGGGTTTGCCCGCGTAGTACCACACACCCGAGGTGCCGACATCAAAGACGGTGTGTTCGGTGATGACCCCCATCTGCAGGGCCATTGCTACGGTAATAGCTTTCATAACCGAGCCTGGTTCATAACATCTTGAGATGGCGATATTCTTCCACTCATCTTGGAAGTGCTTATTGAACTCTTGGGGTTTGAAACTGGGAAGGGTCGCCATGCCGAGAATTTCACCCGTCTTCACCTGCTGAACGATGATGGTGCCAGACTCTGCTTGGAAGTTGGTGAGCGCATTGGAGAGGGCGGTCTCAATGATGTACTGGATGTTGTTGTCAATGGTTAGGTAGATGTCATTACCATGCGTGGGCTTCACCTCATCAATGCGACGGGTGCGAATTTCACGACGGCGACCATCATAGATGGCGTGGACCATGCCATTGGTGCCAGAGAGTTCTTTGTCAAAGCGTTGCTCAATGCCATATACGCCATCCCCGTCATGGTTGACGAAGCCCAAAACATGACAGAGGCGCGCGCCATTGGGGTAGGAGCGCACAGAACGTACCGTGGCGATGCTCACCCCTGCGATGCGATTGGTGGTGTTGGAGGGATCCTTGCGCTGTTGGAGTTCTTTAATCAAGGCATCATCGGTGATAATGCCAATCTTCGTGTAGCGGCGACCACTCGCGAAGGTTTCAATCATCTTCTCTTGGTTGACCCCCAGCAATTCTGCGAGTTCCACTGGCAGCGTATCGCGATTCACTTTGGGGTGATCTAAGGCAGGGTCTTGCGCATCAATTGCCACCTCTCGCCCCGAGACACTTTCGGCCAGGACCACCCCATTGCGGTCAAGGATGCGTCCGCGGAGACCGAGGACTTCGTAAGTGTTGTCATACTTCCGTTCGCGATAGTCTGGGGAGTTTGGAATGAAGATGTGGAGGTCAATCAATTCCCAAAGCACGCGTAAAAAAATGACGATAACGCCCATTAAAATGAGCGCCATCCAACGGTGTGTGACCTGATGCGGGTGATGTGCCATGCGTTTCCGTCAGGTGTTTTAAAATGAGAGGTGGAGTAATTTAACGACGACGGCGGGTGGTTCGTTGACGTGTGCTCGAGGTGGCTGCGACCTTTTTGGGCTTAGCCTGCTCAGTCTTGGCAATCTGTGCCCCTTGCAAGGAGTTATGTAAGGCGGCAGGAATTTCCAAGCGCCCATCCTTACGCACAATGATGCTACGTTCTGGCGGAGCGTAGGTGAGGTTCATGCCATTCTGACGAACCGCTTCATCCAGACGCTTGGGCTCAATTAAGTGATTCCAATCCGCCTTCTGACGACGCAAAGAGGCCTCCAAAGAGCGCTTTTCGTACTCAAGTTGTTTCACCTGAGTGCCGACTTGTTCTGCGCTCAAATCAATAAAGACCGGGCCAGCCCATGGGAGAATCATCAGTGCACAGAGCACGATGCCGCCCAGATGTGCCAACTTCAGATGGTAGGTCTTCCGTCTCCGGTTGTGCTTCTTCATAATTCTCAGTCCTCCACGCGCCGCACGGCTCGGAGTTTTGCGCTCCTCGCCCGTGGATTGCTTTCAAGTTCTTCTTGCTGTCCGCAGACAGCCTTTTTCAAAATCAGTTCAGTCTTGGGTAGGGTGCCGCGCCACTCACTTCCCCCCTGCATGAGGGAAACTTCCTGCCCGCAGTGTGCCTTAAAGGTCTGCTTGACCACGCGGTCGGTCAAACTTTCAAAGGTCAGAATCGCCATTCTGCCGCCGGGCTTCAAGAGTTCAATACCCGCCTCGAGCGCCTTGCGTAAATCACCCATTTCGTCATTGACCGCCATGCGTAATGCCTGAAAGACGCGCGTGGCAGGGTGACGACCCTTTGTGTGCGCCGTTCCGACTGCTTTCGCCACGCAATCAGCCAACTGTAAGGTGCGCGTGAAAGGTGCCTTGCGGCGATCACGATCAATTGCCTTGGCAATGGCAAATGCGCGCTTCTCTTCGCCCAATTCGCGGAAGAGGTCGGTCATCTCTTGCACGCTTAAACGAGCCACCAAGTCCGCCGCAGTTTCACCTGCATCGTTGCGCATGCGCATATCCAGCGGGCCATCCTGACGGAAACTGAATCCACGTTCAGGCGTGTCCAATTGGTCGCTACTCACCCCGAGGTCCAACAAGATGGCGTCCACTTGTTCAAACCCATTCGCCCGCGCAATCGCACCAATGTCGCCATGCGCGCCGTGTACTAAGGTGTGCGTTCCGGGGATTTGGTCACGCAAAAGGTTGTTTTTGGCGCGTTCAAGCGCTTCGCCATCGCGGTCAATGCCCAAAAGGCGTCCCTGCGCACCTGCGAAGCGCATCACCGCAGACGCATGCCCCGCCTGACCTAAGGTGCCGTCAATGTAGACGCAGCCAGGTTGCGGATTCAATGCCGCGATGGTTTCTTCAAGCAGGACCGGAATGTGCATAACACCTCAATTAAAAATCAAGTGCTGCCAAAGCTTCGCCAAGTGCCGCCTGATCAACGGTTGTTTCGGGTTCACGGTTTTCAGCCGCCCAAATCTCACCGTAGGTCACCGCGCCGACAAACGCAATCTTTCCTTTAATACCCGCGAACTCCAAAAGTCGATCGCTGATACGAATGCGTCCCTGAACGTCCAACGGCAACTGTTCGGTATTTGCACCAATAATGCGCAACTTCTGAGCCACCGTAGGATCTGCAAAACGCTTTGCGAGCAATTTTGCCTGAATGCCCTGCATGCGTTCATTGGTCAATAAGCGCAGACACTTCTCATGCGGGTCTGCCATGACAAAGACATACGCAGGCTTACCCATCGCATCGCGCCATCCCGAAGGGATCGTCACGCGACGCTTGGGGTCCAATGCATGCATAGCGCTGCCTGAAAAAACAGCGTCTCCTTGCATTGTTTTAACCTCTGTGTCTTTTGTGTCCACTATTTGACCTTTTCTGACACTATTAAACACTTTCCCCCACTTCGCCGTCAAGTGAAAAGAAAATAATTTTTTCTCGGCCCTTAAAAAAGCCCTTTTTACACCCTTTTCGGGTGGTTTTTATGCAAAAATCGGGCCTTTTTTAGTTGAAGACTCCATGCCGTTCACCCACCACACGTTGACCTGCGTCAGAATTGATTCGTTAATGAATGTGAAAAATTTGACACCACCTCCCACCACCAGAGGCGAAACTGAATGCCGCCCAGGCCCTCCAGACCGTCCAGGTATTCCAGTCTCTCGACTTTTTCAGGTGCGCCTATCTCTCCAGCTTTTTCGGTCTTTCTAGAGCATCTAGATATTTTGGATTCTCCGGTTCCCTGAATCATCTGAGTCTTCGGTTTATTCGGATCTTCGAGTCTAGTCACTCGGCTTATCCGGATGATTAAGTCTCTTTTAGCCTCTCGGTTTTCCTGGATTATTTGCTCTCTCTAGCTACTATCCAGTGTGGTACCAAACAACGGGGACACTACGCTCCCCGTACCCCTCGCCGAAGACTCGGCTCCTCGCGAAGCGCCCTTTCGGCCTCCACCTCCCCTCGGGGTTTTCTTTCTTTTCTTCTTGTGAGCACCAGTAAAAGCATCCGTCAGGATGCGTAGCGTGCAGGACTCAGTCCTGCCGCAGGGGTGTGGGGGCGGCGTCGCCCCCACATCATCCCATCTATCCCTTTTCTTCCTTCAAAAATCCCTTTAAAATCCCGTGCGCAGGTTTGTCACTTTTTTGAAAATTTTGGCGATTTTTCGGCTGTTGAAAACTTTTTTGAGTTATCAACAAGTTATCAACAATGCACCTTTTCCGACGCAGTTTTTTGAAAATTTGTCGGCGGATTGGCGGATTTTGGGCACTTTTGCTCAACTTTGTAAAAACTACATAACTTCTTGAGAAATAAAGAGATAAGTCAAAAATTGGGGTAAATCAACTCCGCTACAGCGGCTTCCTTGCGAAATTTT
>JAEIGA010000568.1_pt1 | contig 54439 bp, 46 predicted proteins | sample 9270691 | NCBI WGS metagenome assembly JAEIGA01 (sample SAMN17057246, study PRJNA624740) | gut metagenome | biome: biome; isolation source: fecal sample | host: Bos grunniens | place: China: Xizang | collected 2019 | reverse complement strand
TAAACGGATCTGGTAAAAGCTCGTTCCTATCAAGCCTGACATGCAATGCAATGGATAACGGACAAAACGTGTTCATGTATTCCGGTGAGCTTCCTAATTTCCAAAGCAAGAACTGGATTAACTATATTCTCGCCGGCCAGAGACACGTTAACCAATATCAAACAAATGGCGCGACGTACTGGAAGGTGACGCGTGAGGCGCAGGAAGGAATTAACAGCTACTATCGCGGAAAACTCTTCATCTATAAAGACGGATACGACCATAAGGTCGAGTCAATCTTGAAGGCAATGGAAGACACGACGCGTAAGTACGGAGCAAAACTACACATTATCGACAACCTAACATCGGTCAATCTCGAATGCAACGACAATAACAAGTATCAAAAGCAAGAAGAGTTCGTAACGCGATTGATTGACTTCGCAAAGAGATACAACGTCACGGTTTGCCTCGTAGTTCACCCGCACAAAATTGAAACAATGCGGCGACTTACCAAAATGGACATCCAAGGCATCTCCGCGATTATCGACCTCGCGCACAGAATTATCAGCCTTTATCGCGTTACTCAGGACGACAAGAACGGCGTTCCAAAGCAGAACGGAAAGGGATGGTATAAAGAGCCCATCAAGTACGACGTACTTTGCGACATCCTCAAGGATAGAATGCTTGGCTATGAAGGTAGTTCGGTTGGACTGTTCTATGATAAACCGTCGCGTAGATTCTTCGAGGGCATCGAGGATCTCGACCGACAATACAAGTGGGACAAATACCGACATGATAGCGAGCTTCCCTACCCTCCAATGCAACTATACGACACTACCGATGAGGTATTCGGGAGGATCGGATCATGACATACACGCCATACCACGTCCACACGGACGACAGTTTGCTCGATAGCTGCACCAAATATACCGACTATATTGATGCGGCTGTCGAGGCCGGCATGCCAGCCATTGCATTCACCGAGCACGGAAAAGTATCCTCTTGGGTAAAGAAGAAAAAGTATTGCGACAAGAAAGGCATCAAGTATATACACGGTGTTGAAATCTACATCACCGAGCAACTTGAGCCGAAGGTTCGTGATAACTTTCATACCGTGCTACTGGCACGCAATGAAGAGGGCATCAAAGAAATTAACGCGATCGTGAGCCGCTCGTTTGACAAGGAGCACTTCTACTACACTAACCGCATTTCGATTGACGAGTTCCTATCGCTATCCAGCAATGTAATCACAACGAGTGCTTGTCTTGCGTCGCCGCTGAACAAACTGCCGACCACACATGATAAGTACGAGAAGATGGTACAGCGGTACGACTATCTCGAAATTCAGCCACATACACACCCAGAGCAGGTCGAGTACAATATTCACTTGGCTTGTCTCGCAGATAAGTATAACAAGCCATTAATCGCAGGAACCGACACACACTCCCTCAATACTTATAAAGCAGAGTGCAGACGGATTTTGCTGAAACGTAAGCATAAGTCGTATGGTGACGAAGATGCTTTTGATATGACGTTCAAAACATACGATACACTCGTAAGAGCGTTTGCGATGCAAGACGCCCTCCCAGAGCATATCTATATGCAGGCAATTCAAAATACAGTCGTAATGTCGGACAGCGTAGAAGACTTCACATTGGACTGCTCGCTTAAATACCCGATACTTTACGGATCAAGAGATAACGACCACGAGGCGCTGCTTAAAACCATCGATAAAAAGTTTGGTGAGAAGGTGTCTATTGGCGCAATTCCCGAAAGTCAAGTCGAGAACTTTAAGACGGCAATCGAAGAAGAGGTTCGCGTCTTCACCAAAATTCAAATGGACGGGTTCATCCTATCCATGAGCGAGCTGATATCTTGGTGTCGCGAGAACGGCATCGCCACGGGCCCTGCAAGAGGGTCTGTAGCGGGCAGCCGTGTAGCATACATTACGGATATTATCGACCTCAACCCAGAGACATGGCATACCGTATTCTCGCGTTTTGCAAATGAAGACCGCGTTGAGGTTGGTGATATCGATATCGACTGCATCGAGTCCGACCGCCCGAAGATCTTCGAATATATTATCGGTCGATTCGGAACCGAGAAAACCGCTCGAGTTGCATCTTATGGAACTATAAACGATAAGGGTGTTATCGACGATATATGCGGCGCGCTACGTGAGTACTACAAGGAAGAACACCCGGACGAGCCAGATAACCTCAACCCGTACAGCATCCCATCGGCAGCCAAAATCAAGAAGGCATACGCCTCCGATCCGGTCAAAACCCGAGAAAAGTATCCAGATGTGTTCTACTACTTCGATGGTCTTCTCGGCACCAAGGTATCGCAGTCGGTTCACCCAGCAGGCATGGTTATTAGCCCCGTTACGCTGGCTGACAACTACGGTGTGTTCGACAAAGACGGTGACCTTTGCTTAATGCTGGATATGGACGAGGTGCATGACCTTGGTCTTGTTAAGTATGACTTCCTCATTCTGTCCAACGTTGAAATTATTCGCAACACATATGCGATGCTTGGTAAGCCGTACCCCAGATCCCATGAGATCGACTGGTATGACAAGAACGTATGGGAGGACATGATACGATGTCCGATGGGCATATTTCAGATGGAATCAGAGTTTGCGTTCCAGTTGCTTAAGAAGTTTAAGCCACAATCAATCTTCGATATGTCGTTAGTCACGGCATGCATACGACCGTCCGGCGCATCATATCGAGAGGACTTGATTGCACGAAAGCCACACCACAATCCGTCCGCGCTCATTGATGATATTCTTGCAGAGAACAATGGGTACTTGGTATACCAGGAGGACATCATTAAGTTCCTACAGGCCGTGTGCGGCCTAACTGGTAGTGAAGCAGACACTGTCCGCCGCGGTATAGCAAAGAAGGAAATGAGTATCCTTGAGAAAATGATACCTCGCGTGTTAGAAGGATATTGCGCCAAGTCAGATAAAGAGCGAGACACGGCCGAGCGAGAGGCGAACGAGTTCATTAAGATTATTGAAGACGCGTCGTCTTACATGTTTGGATACAACCACAGTGTGGCTTATTGTCTGCTTGGATATATTTGCGCATACCTACGCTACTATCATCCGTACGAATTCATCACTTGCTATCTGAACAACGCATCAAGCGACGAGGATATCAAGCAGGGCACGGAACTTGCAGATGCGTATGGTATCAAAATTGCACCACCACGTTATGGCATCTCAAAAGAAGAATATTTTTTCGATGCAGAACAAAGGGTGATCGCCAAAGGCGTAGCGTCAATTCCTTATTTGAGCGCAAGAGTCGCCAACGAACTATATCAAGCATCTAAACTCGAGAGACCACAAACCTTCGTGGACTTACTACTCACGATGATCGGCAGAGGTATGGATGCGCGTCAACTTGACATCCTTATCAAAATCGACTTCTTCGATAGGTTCGGCAATAATGTTGAGCTTTTCAGAATTCGAGACATGTTTGATTTCTTTAAAGGCGGCGAAGCTAAGTCGATTAAAAAGACAAGCATAAAAGAGGATTGGCTGCGCGATATCATCGCTGCTAACGCGTCATCAAAGAAGAAGGACGGCTCTGAGGCAGCATCGTTCTCGTTTGCATCACAAGACGACGTCATTCAGTGCATGCTTCAATGTGAGCAATATATTAAGAAGTTACAACTTCCAGACCTTGACATGAAGGTCAAAATCCAAAACAGCCTCGATATCCTCGGCTACGTTGATATCGCCACTGGTAAAGAAGAAGATCGTAGCCGGTTGCTGATCACGGACTGCGTACCTTTGGCCGACAAAGTTACTGGCAAACCGTGGTCGTACCGTGTTGGAACAAGAAGCCTTGGCTCCGGAAAGACCGCGAGAATCTCGATCCGCACGGCGCTGTTCGAGTCCAACCCAATCCAGACTGGAAACATTATACGGGCTAAATCCGTTGCAAAAAATCAAGCCGGGTATTGGTATTTATACGACTACGACATTGAGGCTTAATCATTTTAGAAATTACAGGAGATACATATCATGAACGAATTACAAGAATTATTTAGTGTTTCGATCCCCCAGAGCGTAGAGAACCTTATGCTTCCCGATCCCGCCCTACTGGATCATTATAGAGATGCAGAAAAGAGAGTGTTCTGGCTCGAAGGAGATGTCTGCAATAAAACGCTTGAGCTCGCTAAGGCAATTATGCGATGCAATCAAGAAGATCGAGGCGTGGAGCCGGAAGACCGAAAGCCAATCCGTATTTTTATCGACACATACGGCGGCGACGTACAGATCATGTGGACGCTCGTCAACGTCATCAAGATTAGTAAGACTCCTGTGCACACCATCGTATTCTGCAATGCTATGAGCGCAGGCGCGCATATCTTGGCGGCAGGTCACAAGCGCTTCGCCATGCCCGGTGCGACTATCCTCGTGCACTCCGGCAGTGTAGAATTCGGCGGAGATGTCGAGAAGGTTGAGTCGGCCAAGAAGTATTTTGACAATCTCGGCAAGCAGGCTAACGCACAATTCCTGGAGGATACGCAGGTGTTGCCAAAGGATCTGAAGCGTAAGGGAGCAATTGATTGGTATATGTCGGCCGAGGAAGCCCTCAAGCAGGGTCTTATTGATGCAATCGTCACTGATTTTGAAGAGGTTATGTAATGGCCTCGAAAGACAAAATCCAAATTCACTTCGTAGGAGAATCCGCTTCTGGCGTCACTGGCTCATGCATTTGGGTCAGGACGCCGCACGTGGAGTTTCTAATTGAGTGCGGACTATATCAAGGCTCCGGTAATATTCTGCCAGAGTACAAAATTAACAACGCGCCATTCCAGTTTAAACCCAAAAACATTTCATATGTATTCGCGGCTCATAACCATGGAGACCATATCCTGAGACTGCCACTACTATGCAAGCGCGGGCTGAATGCACCGATTATCATGCCACAGGGTTCCGAACCGATCGCACGGATTCTTATGGAAGACAGCGCGCATATCATGAGCGTCGACGCCGCTACACTGTCGCGTCAGTATGGACGCGAATATGAGCCGATTTACAATCAAGACGACGTGAACAAGTGCCTAAGCCTGTTTCACGAGTACCCGATGGGCGACACCGTCGTTCTGGACGAGTATGTGAAATTCAGATTCGTGCCGTCAGGCCACATCTTAAATGCGGCGCAAATTGAAATCTCCGTCACGGAAGGAAACTTGACGAAGACAATTGCGTACACGTCAGACCTTGGCAACGTGCACATCGATCGCCAATATACCAACACGTTTGAGCCTATCAAGAAGGCCACGGTATTCATCGGAGAGACGACCTATGGTGGCGAAGATCGAATAGCAACACAGAGAACAAAAGAAAAGGATCTCGAAAAGCTCAAGAGTGTTATTGAGAACACGTGCAAGGAAATGCAAGGCAGGGTTCTTATTCCCTGCTTTGCAAATTCCAGAAGCCAAGAGATGCTCACTCATCTATACGACTTGTTCGGCAACGACCCATCGTTCAGAATCCCAGTCCTATTTGACACACCGATGGGGATCAGAGTATGCGAGGCATACGGAGACCTTTTAGAAGGTGCAGAAGCAGAAAAGTGGGCTGAGGTAATGAAATGGAAAAACGTATTCTTCATTACAGACCCGGGTCAAAGCAAAGCATGGCAAGTCGACGACCGACCTGCGGTAATCATTTCGTCTTCTGGAATGATGACGCATGGCAGATCAAGAGCGTACGCCAAAGAAATGCTCGACGACCCCAAGAACATGATTGTGTTCTGCGGCTTTAGCGTAGACAACTCACTCGCCTCAATTATCAAGGAAGGCCATGTGAAGACAATCAAACTCGGCGGCAAACGAGTCGCAAACAGATGTAGAATTATCGACCTGCACTCGTTCAGCAGCCACATGCAAAAAGACAGCCTACTACAATACTACAGCAATGTAGACTGCGAAAAAGTAATCCTGGTTCACGGAGAAATGGAGAGCAAGTTAAAGTTTGCCGCAGAACTCGAGGATGCTATATCTAAAAACGATAAAACATCGAAGGTCATCTGTGCTAACAGAGGTACCGTGTTATCAATATAACGGAGGAATAAATGGTAAGAGTAGAAGACGTAATCAGTAATGTCCACGTGTACGGTCTCGATGAGAGCATTCGCGGCGCGAAGTTCCCAAAGAGTACCGCGATTAATAAACTTAATACCAATCTGACGCCAGGAATTCAAAGTCTCGCACAATGTGCGCCAGGCACTGGACACGACCAATGGCTGACAGGAGTCATTGTACAGTTCAATCTAACGCTGACTAATAAGGCGTGGGTCGAAGCGGAGAGATATACATTCCTTGATTTCGTGTCATCGCAAAGTACGATGCATAAGATCAGCGAATTTGACCTCGACGAATCATACATATCATACACCGACAGCAGAATGGTGGAAATCATGAAAGAGCTTGCCAAGGACTACAACTCCTGGGCTGCACTTGGAGAGACCGATGAAGTTTTGTGTGCAGACAAGGAAACAAAGGATGCGTGGTCTTCAGCACTGCGAGAAAAGTATTTGACGCTGCTGTACTCAAACCCGTGCGGATTTAAATTGACGGCAAGAATGACAACAAACTATCGTCAGCTTAAGACCATCTATCTACAAAGAAAGCATCATAGACTCCCAGAGTGGCGCGCTTTTTGTCAGTGGATTGAGACGTTGCCTGCAAGCCACCTCATTACAGGGGAGGACGTGCGATGAAAATAATTTGTATTTCAGGTCATGCACAGCATGGGAAGGATACGGCAGCGAAGTTCATGGCTGACGCTCTCGGAGCGTGCGGCCAGAAGGTTATCGTAACACACTTTGCAGACATCCTAAAGCATATTTGTAAATCGTTCTTCGGTTGGGATGGTGCCAAGGACGAACACGGCAGACACTTACTTCAGTATGTCGGAACTGACGTCGTTAGAAAGAAGAGCCCGAACTTCTGGGTTAAGTTTATAGCCGATGTTCTGACGCTGTTTGATAACACATGGGACTATGTGATTATCAGCGACACCAGATTCCCTAACGAGTTAAAGTACTTGGAAGAAAAGGGATTTGATGTAATTCATGTCCGCGTGCAGCGGTATGGATTTGACAACCAACTGACCGAGGAGCAAAAAACGCATCCGTCTGAAACCGCGCTGGACAATGTCGAGCCAGACGAATGGATTTTCAACTGGAATCTCGTGCAGTTTGAAGACGCTGTGTACGATTTTATTGTGTCTATGCTACAAAAATCGCAGATGCCGCCCGTTCAACTGTTCTATCAAATGAGAATTTGATTGGGTTCCATACAATCAATTTGAGGTGGTAAAATGAAATTATTGAACGGAAAAGAACTCGCCGAGCAAACAAAGAACGAAGTTCAAGCCATTGTAGAAGAGATGCGCACCCCTGTTCATCTCGCCGTGATACAGGTCGGCGACAACAGCGCGTCTTCGACCTATGTTAGAAACAAACAGAACGCGTGCAGATATTGCGGCATCCAGTCAACCACATACAAGATGCCAGAAGATATAACTCAAGACCGCCTGGTTGACCTTGTCCGCACACTGAACTGGGATAGTAATGTCAACGGCATTTTAGTGCAACTGCCGCTCCCGAGCCATATTGACGAGAACGTCGTAATCCAATCTATAGCCCCAGAAAAAGATGTAGATGGATTTAATGAGTACAACGTTGGTCGTCTCATGATTGGAGAAGACACGTTTGTGCCATGCACAGCAAAAGGTATCATCGAACTGCTCGAAAAAAACCACATTAAAATTGACGGACAGAACTGCGTCGTCGTTGGCAGAAGCAACATAGTTGGAAAGCCGACGGCGATGGAGTTACTCCGAAAGAATGGCACAGTGACAATTTGCCATTCTAAAACCAGGGGGTTGCAGCAGATATGCAGAGAGGCTGATATACTTGTGTGCGCGATAGGCAAACCAAAGTTTTTCAATAGCGAGTACATCAGCCCGAACACCGTAGTTATCGACGTCGGCATCCATCGCCAAGAAGACGGCACTCTATGCGGAGATGTCGATTTCGATGATGTGAAGGATATCGTATCAGCAATCACGCCCGTACCTGGTGGCGTAGGCGCTATGACGGTAGCCATGTTGATGGTAAATTGTGTTCAAGCTGCGCACAACCAATATCAATGCACGACAGAGTAAACCGAGCGACCTCGCGTATACCTCAACAACACCGAGCGTATATCGCAGGATACTATATATATATAATAAGGATAGAAATATGAAGGTTATCAAGAGAAACGGGACAGAGGTAGATTTTGACAAATCAAAAATTGCGAAGGCGATCAGCCTTGCAAATGAGGATGTCGCCGCTGTAAACCCTAAAAACACAATTAAGGCAGAAACAATCTCCGCGATCGCCACACGCCTATACGAAAGATGTCGCAAGCGCTCGCGGCCAACTTCTGTGGAAGAGATTCAAGATATGGTAGAAACCGAGTTGATGAAGGAGCGCGCATACGAGGTAGCAAGAACCTATGTAAAGTACCGCTACCGTCAGAGCATTGCAAGGGATAAGTACAACGATCTAATGGACGCTATTGCAGAAAAGGTGCAGGCCAAAAATGTCCAGAATCAAAACGCAAACTTGGACGAAAAGTCGTTTGGGGGACGTATTGGAGAGGCCACCAACCTAATGATGCGCCAGTATGCGCTCGACTACTGCATGACCGAAAAATCCAAACGCAACCATCTCAACAACGAAATTTACATCCACGACCTTGACGCTTATGCTGTTGGGTCGCATAACTGCCTATCAATCCCATTTGACAAACTGCTGGCCGAAGGATTTAACACGAGACAAACCGACGTGCGATCCGCTAACAGCCTGAATACGGCTATGCAACTTGTAGCGGTTATATTCCAGTTACAAAGCCTACAGCAATTTGGAGGTGTTAGCGCTACGCATCTGGACTGGACTATGGTTCCGTACGTTAGAAAAAGTTTCTATAAACACTACGTCGACGGCGTGAAGTATATTGACAAGCGCGACATCGACTACAGCTTTCAGCCATATATGTCTATTGATGATGAAGAGTACAAAGCGTACTCGCCCGAGGCGTACGCATATGCGACAGAGATGACTGAGAAGGAATGCCATCAGTCAGTCGAAGCTCTATACCACAACCTAAACACACTACAGTCGAGATCAGGGAATCAACTGCCCTTTACGTCAATTAACTACGGCACCTGCACTCTGCCTGAAGGTCGTATGGTAATCAAGGAGTTGCTCAACGTATCAATTTCTGGACTTGGCAGACTACACAAAACGAGCATCTTCCCTTGCGGGATTTTCCAATGCATGAAAGGCGTTAACCGTCAAGAAGGAGATCCGAACTATGACCTATTCAAGCTCGCACTGAAGTCTACCGCTCAGCGCCTTTATCCGAACTATGCAAATGTGGACTGGAGCGGAAATGCGGGATATGACGTAAATGACCCGAAAACATATTTTTCAACGATGGGTTGCAGAACTGCGAACGGTTGGGACGTAAACGGAATGGGACAGACCAAAGACGGTCGTGGCAACATTTGCCCAGTCACCATCATCTTACCCACTCTCGCAATGCAAGCTAAAGAACAGTATGTGTGTGAATACGACGATAGTATTGTCGACGTATTCATAGAAATCTTGGATCAAAAGATCCACGAAGCAAAAGATACTCTGCTCGAAAGATTTGAGTGGATCTGCTCACAAAGCCCAGAGTCAGCAAAGTTCATGTACGAAAACGGCCTGATGGCCGGCTACGTCCCAGAAGAAGGCATCCGTAGCGCGCTTAAGCACGGCACCCTTGCTGTTGGTCAGCTCGGACTGGCTGAAGCCCTTCAGATTCTCATCGGATGCAACCATACATCTCCAAAAGGAATGGAGGTCGCCAAGCGTATCGAACAATTATTCAAGGATAGATGTGCAGAATTCAAAGAAGAGTACAAGCTCAACTTCGGTGTATATTACACGCCTGCTGAGAACCTCTGCTACACCGCAATGTCGAAATTCAAGCAAAAGTATGGCATTATCCCGAAAGTCTCGGAAAACGACTTCTTTACAAATAGCATCCATGTTCCAGTCTGGGAGAAAGTTGGAGTGTTCGAAAAGATTGATATTGAGGCCCAGCTCACGGGATATTCGTCCGCAGGATGTATTACATACATTGAGCTCGACAGCGGCGCCAAGAATAACATTGAGGCACTTGAAACCATGGTAAACTATGCTATGGACAAAGATATTCCGTACTACGCGATCAACGTGCCCAACGATATGTGTGCGGCGTGTGGATACACGGACGAGATCAACGATGCGTGCCCCCAGTGCGGATCTACCAATATTCGCAGGCTGAGACGCGTTACCGGATATCTGACCGGCGACTACCTATCTGCGTTCAACAAGGGAAAGCAGCAGGAAGTTGAAATGCGATTCAGACACGGCTCTATTAAGGAATGTGGTACGGAGGGTTGCGAATGAGTTACGTCAAGACCGGTATTGACTCAATATTCGCCGGGCTGATGATCTCTATTGGGGCAATCATATATTTGAGTTGCCCCAACCGTATCGTAGGCGCCTTCCTATTCTCCGTAGGTCTTATCACGATTATGGAGTTTGGGTTTAAGCTGTATACCGGCGTGATAGGATTTGTGCGTACTTTTGATCAAACCGCTCGAGCCATATTCACACTCGGCTGGAACACAGTCGGATGTTTATTCATTCACCTCGTACCGGTGACTGGTGCCAATGCCGTCTGGGAGTCGAGACTCGACACTCCTATCATCACCGTGTTTGCGAAAGCATTTATCTGCGGCATTCTAATCTTTTTATGCGTCAGTAAAAAAGATACCATAACAACTATGGTGGCGATATCGGCGTTTATCTTATGCGGCGCAGAACATTCAGTCGCTGACATTTGCTTCATGTTCGCGGCGAAAGATATCACGGCTAAAGGGCTGCTGTTTATTTTAATTGTCGCAGTCGGAAACGCCGCCGGCTCTCTGTCTGTGTCTCTGTGGACGCAGTATCGAGAACAAATAAAGCAAAGGAGTAAAGGGACATGAAATATTTGGGGATTACAGAAGCAGACATAGCGAATGGATCTGGAGTTAGAGTAACTATCTGGGTTTCTGGATGCGACATGCGCTGCAAAGGATGTCACAACCCTGAATCATGGGACTATGATTGCGGAGTAGAATTCGACGACGAGACTGTTCGCAGACTTATTATGTTGATTAAGCGCCCCTGGATAAGCGGAATAACAATCACAGGCGGGAACCCGCTCGCGTACAACAACTTGCCAGACGTATATGCCCTATGCAAAGCGGTTAAGGAGCAGTGTCAAGACAAAGACATTTGGCTCTATACCGGATACGAGCTTGGATTCAATGATTTTGACAACAGTGTGGATATCGGTTGGGATAATGCCCTGCTCCGCAATCACATCTTATCGATGTGCGACGTGGTAGTTGACGGCAAGTACATCGCCGAGTTAAGAGACGTATCGCTTAAATTCCGCGGCTCATCAAATCAGCGTTTGATTGACGTAAAAAAGACGATAGAAAGCAAAACTATCGTGATTAAGGAGGATTAACATGGGGTACGACGTATACGATAGCTATAGAGACGAATGGCCGACAGCTTTGAGCTGGGAGACCTCCGGTAGCCGCATACGCGCAACTGCGGAAACAGAAGCACGTCCCTTATGGGTGACGTCCACCAGTACTGACGACTGGCAATTAAGCGATCTATCACGCGCATTTGATGAATGGATGACGAGCATAGCAACCTTCATGGACAGGCACAATGTAGAGCGGCAATACAACGAAGATAAACCCGAGCTTGAGATTACGTTTGACGAGTTTATGGGTTTTGAAAAATCGGAGGACGAATGACTTTAGAGCAAATCAACGCATACATACAGAAGTACCGCAACAAAGCGTCGTACTTCAAAAATATTGAATTTAATGCCTTATCAGCGGATTTTGAAGAGATGGCGACAGTGCTGGATATAGTTAAATATCTTCTAACGCCGGACGAACCAAGTCATGACAGCGGTGCTTCGGAAATCCGAAATAGTTAAAGAAAGGACATATACATGAACACATTTACCATAGCAGCGTTGTCTCTCATTTTAACGCTGATTGCGGGATGCATTATTTTTGTTATCGCGGCCAGATCAGAAAAGAGGGACGTAAAAAAGTACTCGGAGTTTTGGGATAAACTCAATGCCGAGCGCAAGAAGAGTCAAACGGTTCGTTTTACAACGACCGCAGAGGGTGTTGTGGCACCGTCGTATGGTTCACTGTACGCCGCCGGAGCAGACCTTCGAGCACTGCTTGATGAGCCAATCGTAATCCAGCCTAACGAATCCGTACTTATTCATACCGGTATTGCCATGGCAATTCCCGCCGGATACGTAGGGCTTGTATACGCTCGCAGCGGTATCGCTTGTAAGCGTGGACTGGCTCCATCAAATAAAGTAGGCGTAATCGACGCCGATTACCGCGGAGAGATCATGGTATCGCTTCACAACCACGGGACGACCGAACAAATCGTTGAGCCGGGCGAACGCATCGCTCAGATCGTGATTACGCCGTATATGGCGGCGCAGTTCGAGCAGGTTGAAAGTTTGGACGATACCGAAAGAGGCGACGGCGGTTTCGGCAGCACGGGTGCAAAATAATGAAACTCGTGAAGAAATGCTGGCGCTCGATAAAATCGTTTTTGCGATGTTGCCTTCGACGACGCATTTCGTATGAGAGGGCAATGAAGATAGGAAAGCGCCACAAGAGATAAAAATTTAAGGCCGAGCTAACACTAAACGTGTTTGGCTCGGCCTTTTTTATTTGTAAAAAAAAATAGGCCGAATGGGAATTAATCCACTCGGCCTATAATTTTATTCCTGCTAATTGCACATGAATCTTTACTTCTTGTCGGTTTTCGTCTTCAAAGACTCGATGATACCATTGATAAAATTAACGACGGTGTTGGTCTTCTTTACTTCCTCGACCTTTTCGGGATCTTCGGCATTTGCAAGCATGTTCTCGATCTCTCCCTCGGTAATCTTGCCGTCGGATAGAGCATCAAATACTCCGCCACAAAGCAGAGCGATCTTGGAAATATCGTTGTTATACCACGCGTTAATTGCGGCAGTAATAACTACTGTCACGAGAGACACGACTTGATACGCCATGTTCTCAGTGAACGGGAGAATATCCTGCCCAAACATTGCGAGGCATTGGTTGGCAAGAGCAACCGCAAGAGCTACGATTCTGGCGATAGTTGATGGTTTGATATTCATCTTCATAATGTATCTCCTTTCGTTCGTTGAACAATACGATGTTACTTCTACAAAAGACCGATGGGCCATTTGTGCTAATTGAATAAATGCATCTTTTGGGGATGAATTTTGGTATTTGCGTACCCGCCATGAGTGTCATACACAACGCAACTTTTTTATGCCCCAAGATGTGGTGATGTTTATTTTCTCGCTAAAATTCACGCCCTGATTTCATAACAAAACGAACAAAGCCAGTTAAACATCGGGTATTTTCGTCCTACAATAGACTCGCCGTTTTTGTCTTTAGCAGTGTTGTTAATTGTCAGATTGCCACTCGAGCCCTTGTCGGAACTATCGTCGAGGTAGTTATACAAAGCAACATACCGACAGTTATCTCGGATATTTCCAGTACCTCGGGCATCTACGCCCGCGTACTCGACTTTTGCCGATGTAGCCGTTTCTATGTTGCCAAAACCGTTAGTCGCTTTTAGGATGATTTCATCACCGTATACCTTTAGGCTGGTGGGGACATACAGTGTTCCATCGACATAAACCGTAAAGCCATATAGGTTTTTGGCGGTAGAGGCGTTTTCTACGGTATAAGTATCAACGGTCAAACCATCGACAGCTTTATTCAGTTTTACTCGGATGGTGTTTGCGTCACAATCAAAAGCGACAGGCATCAGGGGGAATGGTTTGGATCGATTTACCAAAGCCTCAAACAAATATTTGCCGATATATTCGCCCAACCAACGATAACCGTTCGTTGACAAGTGGCTATCGCTATACTGTGGTGTGAAATAGGGAGTTTGGATCAATATAACATCGTCGTTTTCTTGTGCAAACTCCAACTGAGCCATATTGATGGTTACGTCGCTGTTTTTAACGAACGCACCGCTCACCTGATAAATGCAAAATAGCGGTTTAGTTTCTTGACCATAAGATGTCATAACCTTGTTCTGCATATCTTCCTTCAAGTACGACATATACAACTTGTACTTTTCCTTGTCGCCGCCCGCCGCATAAGCGGCAGAGTTTGAACCGGGTTGCTCCTCGTCAAAGCCCAATCCCTCATCGGTGTAATAATCGCGCTCGCCTTGCAAGAAAACGATAGCAGGGCAACCAACCGTTCGTGAATTTGTATTGGCGTAGTTTGCCACGGCATCCACAGAAGCCTCAAACACAGCATATTTACCACTGGACACACAATTATAGGTGTAACCCTCGTCTTTTTTTATTTGAGCCTGTCTTGTCGCGGACATTAGTTGAGCAATAGATTGTCCACCCGCACCATACGAACCAGCGATAATATCAATCGCATTATTGCAGTGTTTATGGAGCAGAGTGGCCAGTACATTACAAGCCGTTGCAATCGGGTGTTGAGTGCCCGATGTTAAGCGTAAAGGCGACAGAGACGTTCCACTACTTTGTGCGATAGAACCCAAAACATACGCACCATCTACTGCAGCATCACCGCAAGCAACAGAGCTGCTACCGTTGGACAAACTCTGTCCGTAACACACGATATGCGCAATGTCGGTATTCAATGTAGGCCAATCAGCACATCCCGAAAAATATCCATTGACAGAGGGAGATGTTGGTTTACTGCAAGCATCAAGTATTCCATCTTCAATATGTTTGATATGTTCTTCTGTCAAGACCTCTTCATCTTGGAGGTTGAGTCGATTATACATAATAATCACCTACCACTTTAATATTATCTGCGTAGGAAGTACAGTACATATAAACAGCACCAACAGGGATTGTAAATTCATAGTCCGTGTGGTCTACCCTTGTGCTTGTAGATTTCACGCCGTTGTTACCTATCCAGTTATTATTTTCGTCATAGAACGATGCCATAGCAACACCCGCACTGCCTAAAATAGCCCCGGAATAATAACACTTTGTGCCCGGAATGACCTCGTACTTCTCGACATACTGATTTCCCGTACTAATATTACCAGTATCGAATGAAACATAGCCCCTTACGCTCTCGTACGGTGTCATCTCGCCCGTAGTCAGAATACCCTTGGATGCATAAACTACCTCATTACTATAATCACTATCCTCATATCCATCGGCTTGAGCCTTTACCACAAGGGTATGGTTGCCTTTCGTGAGTTCAATGGCAGACACTTCAAAGTCAATTTCATTCTTTTCTGCGAGTTTATTATAACTATCGCCAACCTTTTCGTGTAATTCGTAGGATGTTGCGTTAGCTACCTTTTCGCCTTTAATATATGTAGGCATATTTGCCCTCCTTTTTATTTTAATTGTTTAGCAGTTCATCTGGTTACTTCGTTCCATACTGAAAAGCACCAGTTCCCTGATTGTAGAAGAATTCGCCGCTTACTTTGTCGAACATACAGGGGACATCATCCATATCGAGGACGGGGATGAAGTCACGGACGAGGGTGTCGCCATCCCACACTTTGCAATAATACAACCTATTTTGTCCTAATTTGGCAACGGAGCCTGAGCTGTTGGATCTTCTACCAAATAATACAACGCTATAATTTGCAACTATTGTGGTTGATACAGATGACAAATCGGCATAGGTCGTTCCGTTTATGATGACTCCATCTTCTTTGCTCATAATCAATTCAATCTCTTTTCCACCTATTCTGTATGAAAAGCTGCCGTTCTTCCCAGCGAGGCTGTAATATGTCATGTTGCTATTGTCAAAACAGTAAAAAACATCACTTACGCCAAATAAAGCACAATCAGTTGCATCTTGAACACCCTTTAACATTATTTTTGAATTGATTGTTGGTATAATCTTAGTATCAATATACTGCGTTCCAGTGCTTTCAAGGTATGCAAGCTCGGTGTACGGGTCAAGACGGATAACGGGAGCATCCAGTTTGTCCTTCTTGAGATAAATGACAGGCGTATTGAGCTTTTCGCGGTCATCTTCTTCAGTTACGATATAAATTCTCGGTCTATCAAGCTGCTCGCCATCGCTAAGCCGTATAGACGGTGATGTAAGCACGCTACCCCGGTTACCAAGTAGCGCATAACCCAAAGTAGCACGACCAAGTACAGCCGTGGTTTTGCGGAGGGTATGCACGGTTATATCTTTTAACATAATTTTGCCCGCCCCGTTAATAGTGGCTGTTTGACCCTCATTAAGGCTTGCAATTAGAGAGCCATTATATATAATATCAACGTAATATGCGGCGGATATAATAATGTCCCCGCGCATTCTTGAGCCAGAGCACTCAATTGTAGACGACTCGCCCGGTTCCAGGCTTGCTATGACAGAACCATTGTATTGAATATCTGTTGTCATACGCGCCACCTGTTAAACAACCGTTACAGTGCCATCGTAATAAGGGATCTGCGCAAGAATTTCGGCAATCATTTCGGTCTTATCTTCTTCGGTGAAATAGTCAACACCCTTGGTAGGAGTAATTGTAATGTCCAGTTCGCCGCTGCCGTCGGAGGTATCTTCTCCGGTTTGCGACTGGGCGACCAGTACGTAAAAAGTTTGGCTCGTCAAAGACGTTCCGATCTCATTTTTGTCATTACCATAAAGGCGGATATCACATGCCACTTTACCCGGTTGCGATAGCATACTGCCTTCTAACTTACATATCGCAAACTCGCGACGTTCGTCCAGTTCACCATCGCATTTTTCCTTGGTTCCGTCGGGAAGTGTGGCATATAATGTGACCTTTGAATAACCATGAAGCGGTATATCTCCACGGTCATCATAAAGCGTGATACGAAAATATCTTGAATTAACGTCGCCGCTTTGCGCCGGTACAAATTTAACAATGCTGCCACTATATGTAACGGTTGGTAACCGCAAGTGCTTAACGGCCTTACTGGTTAAATCAAATGCCATTTTGATTCCTCCTCTTCTTTATTTATTTACTTGATATCATTTATTGTCGTCGATAAAGTCAAGAAGAGAATACATCTGCTTCATTGACAGTTTCAGCTCGCTTGATATTTCGGACAAAGCGAACTTGATATTCGGAGCTTCGACGTCAGTCTTTCCAAGCTCCTCTATGGCGTTATTGAGTTCCTCGATCTTATCCGTTGGAATTCTAACGCTTCCGTTACCGTCGGGTTCCGCATACTTGTTGATAAGCTTTCTCGTTTCCGACAAATAAAAATCGTGTTCATGCTGTGCCTTCACAACAAAGCGTGTCATCCAGTACGACAGGTGCGCACTAATGTCTTCTTTATCCGCCATGCTCTCCAGCACTTTCTTCGCGTTAACAACCTTAATAAGTTCCATATATCAATCTCCTTTTATCCCATATATGATGCCCCGCAGTTTGTAGCCGCGGGGCATTTGTTTTCTGCTCAAACACTATGCGTGTCATTGGCAGATCTAACTATTCCGTTGAGATATTTAACCTCTTCTTTCAGTTTTTGAATTTCATATACACATAACGACACAAGTTCCTCGTAACGGATGCCGTATCGAGATTTGTTACCATCTTCGTCAGTGTTGTAGCATACTGCCGCGAAATCCATCGTTGTGAGTCCGGCCGACAAGACCGCTTCCTCGACCTCTTGGGCAATGAAACCAGTGTGAAGTCTACCAGAAGTTCCGTTGTTATAGCGGAAGGTGACTGGTCGAAGGGCATCAAAGACTGCAGAGTACACTTCGGGTTGATCCTCAATAGAATTCTTACAGTTTCTGTCTGATGTAACTTGCGTACTGGACACCAGCGATTCAATCTCCCATGCGCCCTTCAAACACCCATTTGGGATCATCCCATCAAGCTCGACATGCAAAAACGGCTCATTAACCGGTACGTATAAATCGTCAACACCTGTGTTGACATAATGATAAGTATAAAACGACCGAGCTCCGATGCTAATACCACGTGAGTAACCAGTGCTCTCATCTTTTTCGCTGGTACCGAACCCGGATTCGTCAATACGCGTAGTATAGTTTTCTGCGAGATCTGTAGACGTAATTAGAATTCTGCCGCCAGTGATATTTGCGTTGCTTGCATAAAACGACCCGTCTTCAAGCACAGAAAATATTGGATTGAAACTTACTGAATTCGAGATATTCATCATTGCTACATCAGTCTCATACGATGTTGATGTAGATAATATTTCTATTTCTACAGAACCCTCACTAACAGTCGTGCTAACAACTTCTATCATTGCGCTATCAACAAATCCGCTTCCGCTTGCATACCGTATCCCGATATCCTGGACAACCGAATTAGCCGTAATCTTTTCCGAAGCATATGAATAATATACCCTATACGGCGACGAGCTTCCGTCTATGCGGGACGGTGCTCCTGCGGAGCATGTGGTGATTTCGAAGTCGGTGCTCGGTCGTCCTGCATAAAATCTGACGGGGGACGTCCCTCCAGAAATAACTGTCGATCCAGACAGTAAGCCGACCGCACTTTTCGTTATACCATCGGCAGTGATAGTCCATCCGCCAATTGAAACATCGGATGATTCGGCGTCGGCATATAATATCGTTTTACCATCAGATGAAACTTGAATTTTTTCTGCCGACAGTCCCTTGGTATTGATTTGTTTTGTAGTGACGGATCCGGTAGCGATATGAGCGCCATCGATGCATGTCGTGCCATTATCGATACAATACATACTGATAAAAGATCCAGCACCATTTACGGTCGACTCGGAGTATGTCGAAGATCCGTCGCTATAATCCACCTTGTCCTGAGACCAGATATAAAGCTGATCGTCGCCATCCTCTTTGATTTCGATGTATCTGGAGAATACGTCGTCGAAATTTTCGAACCATCCGTCGGAATCATCCGCGTCATTGCTCGGTTTGCCGGACTGACTGCCGTCTGTAGAAACGTAATATCTCGTCACAACTTTTGTTACACTAACGCCTGGATCGCCTGTAGCGCCATCTTTACCTTGAGAGCCTTCTGGGCCTTGTGGGCCTTCGGGCCCTTGAGGGCCCTGTGGGCCTTCTGGCCCTTGCTCGCCCTGTGGGCCTTCGGGCCCTTGAGGGCCCTGTGGGCCTCGCGTACCTTGAGGGCCCTGAGGGCCTTCGGGCCCTTGAATTTTTCCTGAACACGTAAATAGTATGATAGCACTGGTATCGACGCCACTATCATAAGTTGAGGTACCGTCTTCTTCCACGAGTTCAATCACTGGCGTGGCGAGTTTATCGGTGCCGGCATATACAAACAGATAGCCGTCGGCTAAATATGCGTCGCCAATCTCTGCTTGCGTGATCTTCTCAGAAAGTCCACTGTCGGCGAACAACTCATATTTATTTCCAATGGCGCTATCGTCAATTTCCGCATCAACGTACGCAGTTCCTCGTATTTCCACTCCGGTTCCATTTGCGCCGTCTTTGCCCTGAATCTTAATAGGGACTCCCCATTCGCCAGAATTTGCGTCTGCCGCAACCTTCTGGCTCATCCAGATGGACGTAGTAGTGGCATCGGTATGCCATCCGTCCTCGGTTCCATCTCCAGTTGGCGTGTTTGGTGTATCAACGCTATCATGGTATGTGACAAATACAGACATGCCATTAGCCCCGTCTTTGCCGTTAGCGCCATCCGCGCCATCACTGCCATCGAGCACCATGAGCTCCCATGTACCGCCGCTATAGATATATACCCTTTTGTCGGTCGTATTCTTATACACCCAGTTCTCTACAGGATTTGCCGGCGCAGACTGTAACTCTCCCTTCCATATGATCGAGATACCGTCTTCTCCGTTAGTGCCATCGAAATAATCAACGCCCTTAACGGGAGTATAGCCATCGGCGCCAGGAGGGCCTTGAATTTTACCCGTACAGGTAAAGAGTGTGCCGTTGCCGCTATAGACGAACAAATAGCCGTCCACCAAATATGCGTCACCATCTACGGCTGCCGTAATTTTTGCAGAGCACGCCTCGTCTGAGTATATGTCGTATTGATCGCCAACGATCTCGTCATTGACGGCGATATTAATATAAGCACTGCCTTTGATAGATACGCCCTTGCCGTCTTCGCCATCCTTTCCGTTTGCGCCGTCCTTGCCATCTTCTCCCTTCGCGCCCTGAATGCACGCGACAGTCACAGTCGGCGTCTTCTTCGTGTCAGTATACGTTATTGTCGTACGCATCCACATATATTTGCCGGATTCCCAATCTGGAGCGACCGTACTCCATCCTGATGTCGGCGCGTCGGACGAGTCCGAGCCATCTGATAGCGCGTATTCTATAACCGCGGACGCGACAGCATTATCAATTTTCTCTGACACAATAGTTAACCCAGACGCAGTGGCTGATAAAATAGGAGAATTATTGGCGTATAAATAAAACCCGTCTGCGGTTAGTTTATACCCGAAAGATGTAGTATCGCCATCTTCTTGTTTAGCGTAGTCGGATATGGTCACACCAAGACTCTCCGATGTCACATAAGAAGACAGCTTACTGTCCAATGCGCCGTTGGTCGTATACGAAGATAGCGTAGTCGATAGCGATTCAGCCGTTACATACATCTCGAGAGTGTTGGCCAAGTCACCGTTGGTCGTATAACCGGACAAAGCCGTAGACAACTGAGCGTCACTGACGTAAGATTTTACAGAGATAGACCCGTCTGGGCTTGCGCCAAATACGACTTCCCCGTCGGCATTCAATATTTGGATTCCATTCTCACCGATATGAATGCTGCTGTCTTTGTTCACGATTTTTAACTTTTCGCTCATAACAAGTGATCCGATGATAGTCTCTGCGACCAGCCCGTAATTGATGTGTTGCTCGTTCGTCTCCGGATCAGTCCAATAGACTTTGCCAAGAGCGGTCTTTGCCGTATCCCATCCGTCGTCTGTAAAAATCAACAAGTTGTTGACCAACCGAACCTGTTCATCCTCAAACGTTCCACTCGATTCCGGTGTGAATTTACGCCCAAGAATACCCGTATTATCTATAACGAAGTCCTGATTTTTCATGTTGGCGAAAGAGGCACGCAACGTTGCGTCTAACGGATTCTTTATGAGGTCAGATATAAACCCCTTATCCTTGGAATAACTTGTAAGATCGTACCAGTTTGCGCTCACCTTGCGAGACGTTGACGCCGACTTGGCAATCAAGTCCGCGTACGTAAATCCCCAATCTGATAGACGAAGCATGTTAGCGAACGTCAAATTAAACGTATCACGATCATCGAGGTTAAACGACATCTCAAGCAGTACAGCGCTATACAACACGCCTTCGCTATTCTCAGCTACTACCGAAGAACCCAGCGCAAGCGACTGCATCTGGCTTGCGAACTCGTACTGCCCGATCACACTGTTAGACTGCAGACTAAACTTATACTTGGGGCGAGACAGTCCTGATAGCTCTGCCCGACCAGCGCTCATTAAGTCGTAAGATAGCCCGATTATCTCGTCAACCGTCGCGCCGTCAACAGCGGCGATGTGCGTGTTTGAATACTCGCCCTCGATCCAATAGCCGCCCAGCTCATCCAACAGGTCTGCATTCCTCGACATGTAGTTGATCAGGTTCAATTCGCTACTCATCTCCGACAGCTCGTCATTGAGTGGCGCGATTTTGTTGTTTATGTCTTCAACTGTTGTGTTATGTGAGTCGACAAGTGCCTCGACGAGTACGACCCAGTCGCCGACCAAAGCGTAGTCGACATATCGAACGAACTTGGTGCATACAGGCACCGCCTCCTTGCCGTCATCGCTCGGCTTCGCGAGCCCTTCGAGTTTGCAATAGCTATCACCGACTCCGTCGTCAATGAAATATAGTCTATCAGCCTTAAAATGCTCTGCAACATTTCCAACTACTCCGTCCCCCTCGAATTCCCACTTCCCCGTTTCGGAGTTGAAATTTGGTCTGCTCGTATACGCCGTAATCGAAGACTCGGTTGAGAACGCCGTATTATTAAATTGTGACGAAGAGGATAACGATGTGTGGCCGATCAGAACTCGTTCGGCCGTTGCGATGCCGGTTAGTGACTCGCCATTTTGTCTCGCGACGATATATTCGTCTCTATAGGTGCGCAAGTCCTTCAGGGTCATTGACAGCTCCGTTAGGGCAGATTGTTCTGCGGCAAGATCGCCATAGAGTTGACGCAATGCGCGCACCTTCTCGACATAATCAGACTGCTTTGAAGAAACTTCCGTGCTCCATGCGTGCAGCGCATTCTTCAGATCTTGGGACATCCAGCCGTCTCGATTTATATAATAACTAAAGTCAACAACGTAATTGCACCCGGTTGGGTTAACCAATGTAATATCAATATTGCCGCCATTGCAAGACATTACGGTGGTAATATCTTCAATATTTTCTTCGACACTAATGTTGCTCATGAAGTTGTCGAACGAAAAATATACATTGCTTTGCGAAACAGCTCTACCGGCGGTCGTGACGGATATCGTCTTATTCATAAAATCAAATATGAACACGACGCCGAAAGCCTCGGCCGCCTTGTTGACCATAAAGTCATATCCGTACTCCATTCCGCTTTGAAATGTCCTGCAAATTGACCCAGACACCCCGTAATACAAAGACGAGTCTATATGGGTAATCTTCCATCCGCGCGAACTACCTGCTGGCGCGCCATCAACAGACACCTCGATACCAAGCTGTCGCTTAAGTTGTCCAACAACGGACGGCAGCGGAGGCTGTGACGGATACAATTCAGCCGCATCTTCTTGATCCATTGACAAATACCGAAGATACTCGTCGTCGTATGGATCAAACGGATCGTAGAATTTATAAACATTGTCCTCCAGAACTATGCCACGATCCTTGAATACAGTCTGAAGCGACTCTGCGCGAACGCTCTTGCTAACGCTGATGCCATCGTCATTCTCTGTTGCGGAAACTATTCTAAACCATCCAATATTCGTAACGTAAATCTGTCTTAACGGTTGAATATGGTTATAGGCGTCCACAGGATCGGCAACACTTCCGTCGGACAATGTTAATTTGCGAGGCACCATAAACTCGATCGTAGACAAGTCGTTAAACCTGAGCGTTACCGTACGATTGTTGGCTACGATCGGATATAACTGATCCCCGTTTGGGTTGCACAAGTATATCTCCGTATCTTCAAGCCGACGATACTCGTTAAACATCCAATTCATTTTGCCCCTCCGTTAAAACCCAATCATCACGTAGGTCGGGCAAATAATTCTGCAAGACCCATTTGTGGTAACAGACAGTTCGTTAACACCCTTGCGAAGTCGTAGCCAGTTCTTATTAAACCCGCCGAGTAGTGCCGCGCCCGAGCCGGACGAGATCATCTTTAGCTCGTTGTCTATCGTTAACTTGTCTCCGTATCCAGATCCATGGAACGAAAATATTCTGGCAGAATCGTCCGTCAAATTTGTAATGCTAATGCTATCGCCGGATGTAATCTCGACCAGAGGATATGTGTAATCATCCACAATATCCGATTTATTATCGATGTACACGGTCTGCGCGACGGCGGAGTCACTGATATCTACTTCAGAAGACTTGCCTCTCTGATAGGGCGAGTCAAAATTCGCAGTCAGTCTAAATCCGTGACACCTTCCGTGTACGTATATATTATGAACATCGGTAAAAATGCAGTTATACCAGTAATTTTCCAAGTCATCCTGATGTATGCTAAGCCGCCTGAATCCCTCGCGGCCAACAAGCCATGACAGTATCTCTCGCCGAACGACATCAGGTATCTCCGCTTCACTCAAAATACTAAACGTATATTGCGGAAGGGCTTCGTATGTAATCCCGTTATAAAAAAACCTGTTCGAGCGTACCGTCTTATGTGTCTTGATCGATGGCTGGAATACGGGTGTCTCGCTAACCGACTGTGCATTGAAGTCGGCAATCATAAGACCGTACTGCCCAGAAAATACACCATCGTACGTAAAATACGACGCACTAAACATATTCACCCTCCATTTCTTTTGTAATTGCAACATCGGCGAAGGAGGTTTCCTTCGCCGATATCATTGTATATTGTTATTGCGTTGTTGTTATATCGGGAACTTCAGAGAGGTGCTCTTAAAGCCAGTTCTGCTGAAGCCATCGTTTAACTGTTTCTTAATTTCCGTAACCGCACCATCTACGATAGATTGCAGCTTCGGCATTGACTCGGTGGTAACGCTATCGCACTCTACGCTAATCAACGGAGCGTTAAACTCGTTGCGTGTGCCTGCCTGCGACGACGGCACGAACGACATAGCCTGAACAGCCAGATTACCGAGACCAGACGGGACGGTAATATGGCTGCCGCTAATCAATCCAGATGGTAGTATCTGCTCGCCGGGCGCCACCGGAGCAACCGTAACAAGACCATTAAACTCTCCGCTGTTGTTTGGCGCGAATACTCCAAACGTATCGTCTGTTCGATCGGCGGTTGGTTCTCCGGGCGACGTAGAACTACCGTCGTCCTCCGGCGGCTCTTCCGTCTCTGGAGGAGGCGGATCATCGGGAGGAGGGGTGTCTGGCGGATCATTCTTGATGTACTTCTGAAGCAACTCGTTAATCTTGTCCTTAAGACTTTTAGCACCTTTTGCGATGCTGCCAGAAACGTTCTTAATCTCGGTTTTTACTTTATCGATACTACCTTTAACTTTGTCAATAGAGTCATCGATCTCTGCGAGTTTTCCGTTGATAAATCGCTCGTACTCTTCGTATTCACTGTCCATCTGGTCTGTAAGCTGCTCGATTGCATGCTCAAGTGTAAAATCCTCTAACTCATCCTGCGCATTCTGCAATTCCGCCTCAAGCTCACGAGTACGAGCTCTTCCCGCAGCAGACTGATCAAGTCTCGAAACGGCGAGCTTCGTCTGTAGATCAGAAACATTCTTCTGCCGTTTCTCAAGCTCTTTTTGATAGTCAAGCTCTTCCTTAAACGTCTGCAGCAGTTTCTTGCGATAATCGATGATCTCCTTATATGCGTCCTTGCGAGCCTCCCATTCGTCCTTGGAATCTTCCAGGGCGTCCTGTTCGGCCTCAAGAGCATCAATCTGATCCTCGAGAGCCTTTGTAGCCTCCTCGATTTGATCACTCAAAGCAAGAGTCGCGAATACTGCAAGTAGCCGCTCCAAGTTGGCATATGCCTCGTCATACGCATCCGATCCTACTTCTTGTGCGGCGAGTATAGCAACATACTCTTCGATCACTTTATCAATGTATTTCTGCAAAGCGTTTTCGCATGCCGTATATCCGTCAACCGTAATCTCGAAGTATTCCTCGATCTCCGCCAAACTGTCCGGATCAAGAGAAGCCAGAGATGACAATGTGCCTTGCGACAATACGCCATACTCTTGCATGTCTTTCGCGGCGGATAGCAGCACGTCGTATTTGTCCTCAACCTCGTTAAGAATATCCTCGAGGGTCTTAAGGCCGTCTACCACCTCTTTTTCGGCGGCAGACAATGTAGCAAACGCGATATTCAGCCACTCAAGCTCCTGACATGCTTTCTCATATGCTTCAGTTCCAGCGGCACTGGCGTCTCTGATCGCCTCATACTCCTTAATTTTGGCAGCGATGAAATCCTCCAATGCATTTTTCTGCATCTTGTATCCGTCTGCTGTCTGAATGAGGTATTTAGCCAGTTCCGGGAAGCCGTTTTCTGGATCGAGAATTTCTCGTAGTGTGTCGTTGGAAAGGATGTCCAGCTTATCCATGTCTTCCATGGCGGATACTATTGCGTTGTATGGGCCTTCAACTCCATCTAAGATGTCGATGAAGGTTTTAGCGCTCTCGCCTGCAACCTCTGCGCTCCCTGTTAACGTTTTCCATACTACATCAAATTGTTTCAAATTAGAAATGGCATTAGACAGTGCCTCCTGGTCTTCAAAGTCCGCAAGAGCCGCCTCTGCCTCCAGTATTTGCGTTCTAATCTTATTTAGTGTAGCCTGGTCTGTGGTGACTGCCTCAAGTTCTTTTAAGAACTTAATTTGTGCTTCGGCATAGTTTTTGTCGGCGGCGATATCATCTGCGTCGCGCTCCAGGATATTTTTGTCTCGCAACTCGTCGATAATTGACACAAACTGCGCACGCTTCTCCTCCATTAACTGACTAAGCGCATTTAGCTCCATAACCCATCCGTCGGATGTCATCTTAACGTACTTTTGTACGTCTTCAAATCCATTCTCCGGATCAAATATTTCAGAAACCGTGCCTGCGGAAAGTCGACCGTCTTCGGCCATTTCTGTAAGAGCATCGGAGACTAAATCAAATTTATCTTTGATGGACTCAATCATCATGGACGGAGACTGTTTTGAGATATCAGCAGCCAATCTGTCGAATATATGTCCGTACTGCGAATCAAAATAGCTATATACTTCGTTGATAATAGACTTATCTGAAGCGAGAATGCCTTCGGAGACTGCGGCCCCGATCCATTCGTCTGACATCACTGACTCCAATAGCTTTTCTCTTATCGCCTCATAATCGTCAACAGTATGTATGTCGATCCCGTCTGTCTCAAGCGCTGCCAATTCGTTTCGAATGGTGCTTTCGAGTAACCCATCGAATTCAGACTGGACACTATCTACATAAGTAGAATACTTTTCTTTTAACTCTATCAGTCCTGCAACAACATCGCTATCAATAGCATTATACCCAGGAGCATTCTCAAGGGCGTCAATAGCTGATTGTATCGTTTCTGCATATCCAAACGCATCTGTCTTTTCGAATTGTACCGCGGTAGATCCAAGCTTCGAGACAGCTTCGGACACACCTTCTACGCCCTTCAATATGGATGCGGCTTGTTGATCCCATCCATCAACCACTAAATCGAAGTCGTCCAGGTCGTATTCTAAATCACGTATTCCAAGACGGTGCCAGTAGTACCAAGGCGTGTATTGATCACGTGATTGATGTTTCGCCGACTTGGCCTTGTCGTACTGTATCTTATAACTTTCCCGAGATTTAGACAAGTCCTCAGCATATTGTTGGTTTCGAAAATTCTGTAGATGTTTTACAGAATCCTCGATCGAATCGTTAATGGCGTCCCAACTGTTAGACTCTTCCTTGACTAATTTGTTAATCTGCTTTTGAATCTCTCTAATCTCTACTCTTGCATCAGCACTAATAAATTCAGAATTTCTGAGCTCCTTATACCTATCAATAAGCGCATCGAGTTCTTCGCTCTCTTCTCTTTCGGCGTTGGCCGCCTCTTTCATCTGCTGAACATACTCTTCTGCCTTTTGAGCCGCCTCTTCAGCGCTTTTCGCTGCTTTCTTGTTAATAGCGACCAGTCCAGCACCTACAGCAACAAGAGCCGTTATCGCGAGCACCACGGGATTCACATTCAGAGCATCAAGTGCCGCTTTAAGTGTAATTGATGATGTCGTCATCAAATCGGTCGAAAATTTTGCCTTTATCAAAGAAGCTGCCCACATACCGATAGCCGCAATCGCTCTCGGTATGAATGTCAGTACGCCAGATACTCCCGTAGTATAATTCTTCACCAACGACTTCGTGTGTTCATCAGTAGCCACTTTTGCCGCCCCTTGGCTCGCGACTAACGACCATACGTGTTTAATATATGTTACCAAACCTGTAGTCGGAGCGTTCAGTGCCGTGTTAAGTCTTTGTGTTGCCGTCACAAGTGCCTGCGTAGCACCAACTAAAGCAACTATTCCTGCGACTACCAACGCAATTCTTGCCGGAAGAGCGCTACCAATCGAAGCAAATTCAACCAGTTTCGTCAAAAGTTCTACGAATCCAACAATTAACCCGCTATCAAGAACAGATTGAGACAGGCGTTCAAAGGAAGCCGTCAACGAAGCCATTTTACCTTGAATACTCTCGGTATGCGCGCCAAACTTCTCGACGGCTGTGCCTGCAGACTCTGAAGCAATTGTTGCATATTCTGTTGCAGTCCCGTAGTTTTGCATTAGAACCAAAAACTTTTCTTGCTGTTTGGTGCCCGCAAAAGCAGTAGCAATAGCATGCTGCTGCACGTTGTTGTATGTACCCCATTTACTCGCAACCTCGTCAAGAACTTCTCCGGAATTTCTAAACAGTCCGTTCGTATCTCTTAAGGATACGCCGAGTTCGCCCAGCACCTTTTCTACATCATTCAACGCCTCACCGGTCTCATCGTCGATAAACTTACCGGCCTTGACATTATTCATACGAGCAAATAATGTTCTATAGAAGGTGCCAACACTTTCGGCTCCATCTTGCGTAACCTCTTTGACGACCGTGATATAGCCAATCAGCTTGTCCATTTCGATGCCGGCTAAGCCCGCACTTGCCGCTGTCTCTGACATTGCCGTAGCCATGTCGCCTGCATTAGCCGCGGCCTCCATATCTACTGCTGTCCACTTATCGACAATAGAAACGGCGTCAGAAACAGCGATGTTATATCCCTTCATCGCGCTCGTCAGCGCCTCTGCAGCCTCCGCAGACTCCATCTGACCAAGCTTTGAGAGCATCATCGTGTTCTTGATCATCTCTTCAGTGTCGCTCTCGCTCAGACCCTGACGAAGCCATGTATCAGCGCCGGCCGCAACCTCAGCGGTCGTTGCTCCTAATTGTTTCGCAAGACTGCTATATTCCTTGACGAGCTTCTTTACTTCCTCTCGATTCTTGCCTGTCGCAATCTGAAGATTCGTAACAGCCTCGTCGAGTTTTACAACATTGTTGTAAATCTCTGTTAGAGATTGGCCTATTTTAACGGCAAAAAATCCGGCGATTGCATCGCGCAGTTTGCCGCCTATAGCCTTGGCCACCTTTTGACCAAATGTCTCTACCGACAGCCCTGCGCTATCTATTTCGTGCTCAACCGCACGCCATTGCCTACGCAGCTCGTCATAATTGGACATGTTTCCGGTATTGGCAAGCTCGCGCAGAGCCTCGAGCTTTTTTGCCATTTCAGGACTGCGAGACGCCGCGTATTCAACATCGTCTATGTACTTATTGACGTTCGCTGAGAGTTTTGCCCATGATTCGGCCCCAGAGGCGTCTGCGGCATGTTGAGATATGTCGTGCTGCAGCTCTATAGTATGTTTTGCTGCATTAAATGCAGCGTCCTGCTCGTCTGAAAATGATTCGGCAGCCTTCTTTGCCTCGTCATATTTGATCTTAGCCTCTTCCATGCGTTCGACGAGAGGCTCCCACTCGGAACCTGGAACCGCCTTGATCTGTTTGATGTCATACCCGTCAAGTTCCAGTGTTATATCATTAGTTCGGGTCATTGCCTTCTGAACTTTGAGCAGCCATTGATGATATTCCTTGACATACTTAACGGCATCCTTATACACCTGTGAATTCGTGCCGCCATTCTTTCCGCTCTTCTTGCCGCCGCTCTTGCCACCGGAGGTTGAGGAAATGATTTGATCAATGTCCTTTTTAAGCTTGTCTATCGTTTTTGTGACGTCCTGAGTCATCTCTGACATCTGCTTTTTGAGTTCATCAACGTCGATCGTAAACTTTATCTTTGTAGACGAATCTCTCTCGAGCGCGCGAACGATTTCGCTAATGCTATTCTTAATTAGCTCTCCCGAGCCATGGTTAATGTCTCCTCCTCCCTCGACACCAAAAAGAATACCAATCGCATTTTGTCTATCAGCCATCTAACCACCTCCTCATTTTATTCTTGATATGCTTCGTCCAATGTGGCTCTTGCCACATCGCCATACTTATCATTAAATTCATTAACTGCGCGTTCCATAAAATCATTTCCGGATCTGCCGCGCAAACCTCGCGTGGGCTTGCCATGCCATACGCCCCATGTGTCATTACCTGTCGAATACCCTGTCACGAAAAGTCTTACGATATCGTGGATACCTTCCGGGTACTTCTCCTCATATAGGGACTTTCTACGCAACGACGCCTTGTCAAACTGTATGTACACCGATAGTCCCGATTCGCTACGCGTCGGTCGACTAATTACGATGTCATTAATTTGAAACGACGGTATAACTTCCTTGATATGGTTGTATAAAATATCACGCATATCTTTGCACATCTCGTCAATCTGACGACCGGCGTCGCCGCCATCGGACGCATACTCCGCGACAAACCTTCTGTGTGGAATAACTTCCTTAATCTTTTTTTTGCCATCGGGGGTCTTGGAGTATTCCTCGATCAAATCGCGTATGTATTTATCCGTCAACACATCAACGACCTCCGGTTAGGGCAAAATATTCCATTCTTGAATTTCTTCCCAAATTCTATCGACGAACGAATTTCCTCCCATTCGCTTATACGCCGCATACAACATGGCCAAATTCTCATATTCGTACTGATGAAGCGCACGACGTTCTCTGTTAGAGAAATAAATGCACACTATATCGTTACGAAGAAGGCACTTAACAGACTCGCGCTCTGCCGCATCCTCCTCGTGCTCTTTTGATCTACGCTTCTGATCGTCAAGCCACAAATTTCTTAATGGCTTGATAAATAGCAAACAAAATGTCCCCGCGGCAGCAAGACCCTGAGCGATTACGGCCGCTAATTGTATCGTCTGAAATTCCATATTCTCTCCTTTGCAGCCGCTACCGCGGCCATATTATTCGGCAACAGAACCCTTCGTCTCTCCAGACAAGACGGTAGCTAATTCGTCCTTCAGCTCGGGCATGTTTTCTCCGATCATTTTGAACAGATCGCTGACATCCATATCGTCCAGTTTCTGTCGAAGCGCTCCAACCAATCCGGTCGCGCTGCCAATCAAATCATCCAGCTTCGTTTTCTTTGCCGCTTGTGCCTTCTTAAACTCAAGCAACTCGTCTACGTCCTGGGCGATATCGCCAAGATAACCGGTTGGCAAAACGCTCGCGATCTTGCCAATGATATCGCTACAGTCGATAAAACGACGCGTCTTTTCGGCGTCAGACGGAAGCACGAGATTCGTAAAGTAAATGACGACGTGAGCGTCCAAAGCGAAAGTTCTCATATACGGATGATATTCGTAGTTGCCTTCATCATCAACGCTGAAAATAGTATCAACGACAGAGCGAACGAGTTCCCCTCTCTCATACAAGGACAGCGACGTCTTAACAGTGATATCCACGCCACGCTCCTCGTCACCCACTCTCATAGAAACAACGTTGTCTTTTTCGTGACCAATCATCTGATCAACAATAGATTTAGTTACCTTTTTTGCTTTTGCCATAATCCTTTTACTCCTTTGAATATTGTTAATTACAATTTTCTAACCCTGCGTTTTCGCCATCATCGACCGCGTCGTTGTAGGGCGAAAACTTTAAGCAAACACCGCCAGAAATCTCCGGCTGAATGTGACCTTCTTTTGCGCCACGCAAAAGACTACAGTTTCGTTTGTGACGCTTGCAAGCGATGCAATTAGACTCAAACTCAGCCAATTGAGGTGCATTTTGGAAAACACCTATGTAGTCTGTTGGGTGAATATGTAGTTCGACGCGCGGGTTGTCTGCGTCGTAAAACACTCCCTGCACTCTTTCGCATACAACATTATCATCAAGCCAGATCATCTTCGTATCGGTGATCGCGTCAAGCATAACCTTGAAATAGTTGTTTGCGTCTTGATTTGTCTTGCCAAAATAGAAAACGGTGTCGACATAAAAATGCTGGGTCTTATTTGGTACCACTTCCCAGTTCTGCTTCTCTACCTCGGTCTTCACATAATCTGTGAAATCCTTTTGGTATTTCAAAGCATCTCTGGTCTTATAACTGACCGCCATCGGGCGTCCGTTTTTCATTATGCCTCGGTACCCGATATAATGGTTTACGGACGGCGGTATCTCTGATGTGAGCATCAGATCCTTGCTCATAATTATCTCCTTGAAAGAAAGAGGGCTGCTATAAGGCAGCCCTCGATGTATTAGTTTGCTCGATTACGCCTTGGTGATCGTCAGAACCTTGCCGTCGTCTGCCTGCAGAACGTCAAACTCGACATCAACGCTCGTGGGGTCACCCTCACCAGAGTAGCTGATATTCAGAGCACGCTTGGGGCAAACCTTGTGGAAGGTCAGCGTCTCACTGTAGGTCGTACCAGAAGCATCCTGCCATACCGTAGTAGCAACAACGGTGTAGTAGGTAGGAGTTGCATTATCGGTGTTCTGGAACACGATCTCGTTGGTCTCGCCAGCGGTAGCAACGTCGTTGCCTGCCATCAGAGCCAGAAGCTGAGCCGTCAGGATCTGCGTGGAAATCTTGAAGGTGCCCTGGATGGGGTCATTGAATGCGATCTTGTTAACGTGTCCCTGGCCGCCGGTGGCCCAAGTGCGATCGCCGCTGATATCAACGTCGCAAACGTTGGCAAAATCAATCGTCATCAGAGCGTCTTCGGAAGCCGTGTCTGTGCCAAGAGCGAGGATCTTAACATCCAGGCCGTAACGGTTGGCAAACTGAGTGGTGTTAGTAAGTGCCATGATATTTCTCCTTTACACATTTTTTAGAATTGGCTTAAGCCAGTCTTCGAATTTGAACTTGTCTCCGCCGTGGTTGCAGAAAACTTGTTCACTCAAGTCGGCGCTTCTCATGTAGCCGACTTGAAAAAAAGAATCATACAATTGGAAAATTGTAAGATCGTAAATATTGAGCAGATTGTAGCTCGGATGTACAGCACACAACTTGGAAATGATGTTGCTAAGCCGATATTCGGGATGCGGATCCGCTTCGTCTCTCCTCGTCTGTTCAGCAAGGTATCCTTGAACGCGCTCCCACAGCTCTTTGGACTTTTCACTGGAGTGCCTCACGGGCGCCCCATCTTTATCAAGTCCGACGAAGTTCATCTGTAGAATCAAATGACGCACTTCTTCGAAGTTTTCACGCGTAATCTCGCCGACGATCTGTGGGACTGATTCCTTGTCGCCGAGCGCATACGCAATGTATTTGCGCGACGAATCATCCCAGACAATCTCTTCTTCCATAAAAAAAGAGAGCGCTCCACGATAGAGCTCTCTTGTTGCTTGAATTAAGGTTGCTGCGTCGAACATCGTAATTCGCTCATGTTTTAGTTTGTCTACTCCGCGATACTGCATTAGCGTACCGTATTGCAGAAGTTGAGCCTTATCCCAAGACATAAGACTTAAGTACCAATTATATGCCTTATATCCGATGCCGCTGGTCGGGCGTAACTCCTTTAATTTTGGCGACCGGACATGTCCAACACCGCGAACAAATATTGGTTCTCCCGATAGCATATCGAAATACTCGAGGCGCACGAAATCACCTCCGCACGTTCTTGGTATGGAAATTGGGTATCTGATAGACCAACTCTCTCGCAGTGAATCCACTTGGGGCTGGAATCGTCGTAATAGAGGTCAGCGACAGTTGGCCTACGCCAAATAAGTCCGCCCCGCCAATCACTCTGTCAACATATCGCACGAGATTCTCTCTGCGATTTCCGATCACACCTTTGAATTTCGACGTATCGATTGCCATATATCTCTTATGGCATAACACCGTAATATAAAGCACGACATCGCGGAACGTCGGGCTCGGAACACGGGGCACCTCAATCTCTACGCAAATATAAGCTTCGGCCTCATCTGTGGTTTCGTCCACGTACGCATAATCGAATAGGTAGCGCTCAAACACCTCGTCCGCGGCGTCGCTACTCATATCAATCTTTGGATCGTTGGTCAAAAGCTGAACAATTGTTTCGTCTGTGCCTATTCTCTGCAATACCTTGACGGGCGCCTCGACCAACTCATCAATAAATGTTTTAGCCAACAGTTACCACCCGCACTTTCTTCTCATAAATTCCGAACAGATCTTCGCTGTCCTTGGCACAAATCGTGATCTCTTCACCAACTAAATCCCCATTCAGCGGAACTATCACAACGCATTCGTCGCCGGCCACTTCATGAGTGACTCCGTCAGGAGCGTATACTGTCCATTCTGCGACAATGTTTTCGGCGGCAGCGCCGTCCACTCCAACAAACGAAACTGTATATTTTCTGGATGTTCCAATGCGTATAATGTCTCTGCCGGATATCGTGCATTCCCCATCACGAGACGGGACAGAAGCATCGGTGCTATTGTCGACATAGACGTCGCACAGGTTTTTCTCGATATCATCCAAATCTGCATGATACACATCACGCTGCATAGTTAAAACCATTAGGTGACTTCCCTCTCCGTAGTTTTTGGACTTAACATCCATTCCGATCATCTTGTAGACCTCGAGAGTCGCGCTGCCGTCTGGAGCAAATATCTCGCCAAACGCAATGCGTTTATCGATGAACAAACGCTTCGTGTCTTCGTCTATCGTGATATAAACCTTATATGTATTCTCCATGATGCGAGCATCTGGATCTGTGGAAGACTTGGAGTAAGTACCGTCATCAACCACGCAATACCGAGTGTGGATTTCCGGAGATTGATTTTGGAAGTTAATAGTATCGTTACACATCCACATCGTACCGTTCAGAATTCCAACTTCGTCCGTGTACAATTCGACCACAATCCACATCTGTCCAAGGCACTCGACCATATCTCCGATATGAAGTATTGTATCTGGATGCGCCCTAAGCGCGCACTCGATTGAGGTTTCTCTTGCAACGACCAGAGGTGTAATTACACCATTGACCGTCGCGTCTTCGCGGTACGCAGGGTCATCAATAATACCAGCCACGAAATTATCAACAGCCGTATCAATTGCAACCTCTCTTGGATCCCGCGTTTCTCCCCCTCCGAGCAACTTATCGTATAACTCCCAAGTCTTATCCATTGGCATCCTCCTGATACTTCTTGATAGCACGATGGATTAGACGCATCGAACGCAAGACAAGCGCTCTCCATTGAGCAAATTCAATATTATCTTCTGAACCCAATCGGGCAATATTACTCTGTACTTCAACGAGATATCCGTCTTCACGGAAGTCTGGATACAACACAAAAGCACCGTCGTAGTTGTGTCGCAAGTACTCTAAATACTCGAACAAGAAATTGTCCGCACCGGCGTCGTACTCTTCACGCATAGGAAGCAGCTTAAAAATCTTGTTCAGCAATTTTTTAAGATAAGTAATCTTCGTATCCATCGCCCACCTCGTCACGTTGCCCACGTCTCAATGGAATTCTTATGGAACGAATAACTTCTCATTCGGCTGTTAAACTCATCTCGTATCGTTCTGCGCAAAGTCTGAACTTCCTTCAACAAGTTTGCCGGGCTATAGTAATAGTAGTCCTTGCTATTCATGACATTCTTTAGCGCCTTACTATCCAGCGTCTTGTAGGACAGCCAGTAGTACGAAATGCCAAGCGCCAAAATTTCCTTTTCTTCATCATCCAAATCGACATTGAACTGCTTGAGTTCATTGTCGCAATCGGAAAGATCCACCGCACATACGCGCGCAAAATCCGTCTTGGCGGAGATCAAATAGTTTTCCAGTACATCTTCGCGCGAGTCAAAATCCTTTTGAAGGAAATCGTAATCTGCAAACCGGAAGATTGCACGCGCATAGATGTCTGTGTATGGTGTCGCCATAGTTGCACCTTATCACTCAGGCATCTCCAGTTCGCACCCAAGAACTTCTTCGAAGGTCTTGATACGCTTCAGAGAGTCAAGAATGCCTTTCTTAATGTAAATATTTAGTGCAACGACCAAGTTCGCCTTTGATTCGGCCGACATAAGAGAGACCTTCTGCTTGATTTCGGCGGGACTCCAAGAGCAAACACTCTCATAGTCCGAAGGCTCAATCAGATCCTTGTAATACTGCGTGACAAACAGCGCCTTGTAAATATCGGCCGCAGTATACTTTTCCGCGTTTTCATCAGCAAAACCCGTCATAATAACCCACTGGTTCTTGAAGAACGAGATAGCACTCGCCTTCATGCTTCTCAGGGAGCCAAACGACATTTGCTGTACGGAACCGCAACGATCCCAGCGCGTCTCCTCTCTTGATCTTCCGTCAACATAAACCAGTTCGCCAAAAACATTGCTCTTGACATTGACGACTGCATTATCGTCAATTCTGACGGTACCTGGAGTGACCTTCTTGAGATCGAGCTTCTCCTCTTCTTCTGGGGCGACGATTACATCATCAAGAACCTCGGTCGCTTCTACACTTGTTTTCTTTTTGCTTGTAGCCATTTTTATCTCCTTTTATTCCGAGAGGGGCGCAAAGCGCCCCTCAATTGTTGTTTTTTTTTGTGAATTAACCCAGAGTCATTACGCCCATCTTGGAAGCGCAGATAGCGCCAACGCCCATAGGCTGAGCATAAACGTACTCCTGAGTCAGGTCGGCGTTGTCGCCAGGATCGCGCTCGATCAGCAGACCCTCGCCGGAGTTGACAACCTTGATGGGCTGTGCAGAGCCAGCGATGACCCAAATCTTGTTGTCGTTCAGAGCGAACGTGTTGGTACCGGCCTTGTGAGCCTGGTTCATACGGATAACATCGGTACCGTTGAACTTGCCAACGTAACCAATGTTGTAGATGTCTTCCTTAGCGGAATCGGCAGTGATAGCGGTCTCCAGCTTGCGCAGAGCAGCGCGGGTACCAACGATGGTAGCCTTCTCGCCGGTAGCAGCCTCAACGTGGTCGATCAGAGCGATCAGATCCTCCTCGGTGTAGGAACCGGTCTTGACGTAGGTCTCGTCCAGGCCATAGGTAGCTGCGCTCAGACCATTGATTGCGTCGTAAGCAGCCTCTGCGATGTGGTTCTTGAACGCCTTTGCAACACCCTCAACGAACTTGTTGAAGTCGATGCGGCCAGCCAGGAGACGGCCAAGGTTCTCGTAGACGCGAACGATCTTCATTTCGGTGGGAACGGTTACGGTCTCGCCACCGACGATTCTCTGACGACGAACGTCACGGATGCCGTTGGCGGCAGTTGCGACGATGAAGTTAGCGTCACCCTCGACAACGAACTCAGCCAGGTCACCATCGTTGAGGTTCTTGTACTCAACCAGCTTGAACAGGGGGTTGGTATCAGCCTGAATACCCTCCTCGATGATTACGGGCAGCAGCTCCTGAACCAGCTCGAACAGAGCATTGCCGCGATGGAAGGTCTTGGGGGAAATCTTGGTAGAACCGCCATTCATCTCGATGAATGCCTTAACCAGATTTTCAGAGGTCTGCTTTGCGGAAAAATCGCCAGTGCGACCCTTAACTGCTTCAATAGATACAGAGAGAATTTCTGCGTTAGTCATAGTTATGTATCCTCCTTTTTAGAAATCAAACGCGGATGACGTACCAGGTGGTAGCGCCGTCCTGCTCAACTGCCTCGCAAACGCCAACAACGGTAGCACCGGTAGCGGCGTCAACAGCAGCCATCTTGTAAGAACCAGCCTGCAGCTCAAGAACAGAGCCAACCTTAATAGCTCCGTCGACAGCCTCTGCGGTTACGGAGAACACGTCAGCGTGCTCAGGAATGTAACCTCTCGCGGGGGTGCCCTTCTCGTTGGTGAACTCGCCAACGACGTCGTACTTAACTGCCTTCTTTACCTCCTCGGAGCCAAGAATTGCGATCTTGCCGAGCTCGGTGTTAGATTCGGGAGCTGCGCAGGTTCTAACCTCGCGAGCGCCATCTTCGTATGCGCCGTATGCAACAACGCAACCATTATCGATTGCTTCGGGGACACGAACGGATACCAGGTACTTGCCCTGGGTAGTGCCGGCCATGTTATCCGATCTGAACATAGCATGATTTGCCATAGTGTTTACCTTTACCTTTCTAAATTTTTTAATTTTTTTTGATGCCATTGAGGCATTATCTTACTTGTTGCTATACTCCTCGTTGAAACGATCAACAAGGCTCATGTCGGAACTCGTAGCGGTACCGACGGGAATAACGGGGTCTACACCCGCTCTGCGCTGCGGAGCGGAGATTGAATACTTGCCCTTGACAATGTAGCAAGCATTCTTCATTGCTTCAATCGTCTCGTAAGAATAACGATTTGCGTATACAGAGTCGTATTCTGCATTGCCACACATATAGGAGAATTCCGAAATAGCGGCATCGTACTCAGCCTCGCGATCTGCACGCTCGCGATCTGCCTTGTATTCGACCAGAACGTCATACTGCTCACGCATAGCGTCAATCTGTGCGGACTCTTCCTTGGTCAGCCACACAACGCACATCTCGGTAAACTCGCCACTGATAGTAGCCTTTGAGTTTGCTTCGTCAAATGCGTAGGCAAAGCGTCCCTTGGTCTCGATATAGCCATTGTCACGACTCCAGTCATTGCGCTCAACATACGCAAAGTTGTCATCAAAGTCGCATAGCCAGTGAGTCACTTCGCGAACCAAGTGACCGTCTTCCTCATCTCTGTAAACTTCAACGGGAAGTGCTTCGGTAATCGCTTCGCGCTTCTTCATGTAGGTGCTTGCAAACTTCTCAACGTGCTCTCCAGACTCGTCGTTCTCTTCTGCTTCACCATCGTTGCTGAACTTGCCATCGGTGCCCTCTTCCGCAGCATCTTCTTCTGCATCTTTTGCATCCTCGCCTTCTGCAGGCGACTCCGTGCCGCACTCGGCAGGCTCGACGGGGTTCTCTTCCTCGACTGCGGGCTCTGCGTTTTCAACTTTTTCCTGCTCGCCGTCGACAATCTTATTTTCTTCCATATCCTCTTCTCCTTTCTTCCCAGCGTTATCAAAACAAAATGCCAGCTCTTCTTTGAGCTGGGCCATCAGTTCTGCAAATTTTTCATCAAATGAGAACGCATACGGTTCAACACTTGCGCATGGGAAACAAGGCTCCACCGACTCACCCAGAAGGCAGAGGGCGGAGAAGGAGAAATCCGTGATATTGGTGTAGTTAGGATCTTCGGAATATGCTTCGTGAGAATTTACGTTGATCTCCATGCTCTGTCCGAAGTACACATCTTCTTTCAAAAATGCTTCTTTCAGTTCCTTAAAACGTCCCGTCCAAAGAATAACAGGCGCCGTCAGATATGTATGTTTGCCGCGACCACCGGGCTCCTCAATTTCCTCATATGCGATTTCGTCGGGTCGTTCTGGGACAACGCCAAACGGAACACATACAGAGCGGAATTCGAGAGCACCATCTTTGTTTTGCGTAAGCACCATATCATGACCGCCGACATGGTACGTACCGTCGTCGTCAACCATCAGATTGGCAATTACGGGAATGTTATACAAGGTCGGCAATGCGTTATTAACGGCCTCTTCACCAATATACGAGCCGTTACGGTTCGTGCCGGTAGCCATAACATAACACTTGGCCAAGGTGAACTCGTCGTTCATCGGGGCGATAGGAACAATTTTGGCATTAAATGTAATGTTTTTTCTTTCCATCTGCTTCCTCCTTTCTGTTAGAATCTGAGCTTGTTTTCGATTACGTACGGATTTTCCGCGTATTCTCGCTGGAGAACGAGTAGCAGCTCGTCACTATACGGAAATGCGAAAGCAGCGCCCTCTTTGATATATTGAAAACCCAGAGCGGCCATTTTTTCGGCAGCGTCTGGGTTAACAATCTTAATAAATGTGTTTTCCATAGCCATACCTCATCGGTTCTCGTTAGATCCTGCGTCGCGCGTTTCTTCGCCGCTCTCCGTCAAATCTGTTTCATTACTCCGAGGTCTTCCACCCTTGTCGTCGTCAGCCGATCTGGTCGACGCCGTTTTCAACGGGTTTAGAATAGCGTCGATATCGAGAATCTCGTCTTCAATAAACGATAGTCCTTCGATATCATACTGTGGGATATCCATTGCCGCCATGTAATACGACGCGCCGATACCATAGTTAAGAGCTTCCTTGTATTTCTGCTTCATTTCATCCTCATTGAACACCGTCGTTCGCAAGAAACGAATCTTGAATCGGTTCGTTCCTCCCATTGCGGTCTTCAAATATCTGTTGAGCTGGCGCTCACACTGGTCAAGGATGGACAACACGAGCGTTTCATCAGACTTAATCGCGAGTTTTGCTACACCGGCGGTGTTATTCTCTGCTCCATGCAACAGCGCGCTTGTTCCGCAGCTACTCCAAAAATTCGATACGGCACGCGCGGTGGAGTCTACGGCGTCAGCAGACGCAGATTTTGAGAAGTCAATCGACGTTAGCTTAAACGGCGCGAACGCCAATCCAACTCGATTGCCGATATTACCGCCAATATGACGGTAGTACTCCAGCATCTCTTGGTAGGTCATAGTTGGGACACCTTCACTGTCGGTAGGAACTTCACCAGCCAGCAGTTTGTAATTATCAAGTTCGTCAGATGCTTCCTGCAAAGCCTGCGTATCATTGATAACGTAAAGCTGAGGAAGGACTGCCGCAAACGGAGGCAGCGAGTATTCCGGGATGGAGGCGTCTGCTTTAACACACACGGAGATTGACGGATCAACTGGTTGCCACTTGGAACCACCGCTTTCGTATGCCGACAACATCTTCTCAAATTCCGGAGGATAACAGCCCAACGTCTCACGAGTTACCTTGCTCATGTCGTAGCTGAACAGAAATACGCCGTCGGACATGTGTGTGATCTGACAGTAGTCGGGGTTGAGCTTTTGTACAAAGCTACTCGAGGAGTCAGCCCAACGAACACCGTAGTACGCTCCGTCTTTCAATGCAGTCAAAATCTGCTTTCTCGTCTCCTCCTTGATATTCATTAGCTCAAGCTTTGCCGCCGTTTTCATATATTGCTTACGGAACGTTTCAGGCTTGACCTTCTGTCTATCAAAATTAAGAGGCGAAATAACGTATGCGTATGTAGGAATACCTGCATAGTACTGCAACAGACGATAATACCGGGTGTTAACGTTGTACATGTACTGGCTTGCGTCGCGTAAATTCTTTTCGTTTGATGTAGGATTCTGTAGGTAGCCGTAAAGGCTGTCTTGCGTGTACTTACCCACGAACGTTCTTGACGATCTTGTGGTATTAGCCGCCGGATCGTATATTGTAGCCTTCGCTAATTCGCGAGCAAATATCTCTGCGTATTTAGACACATCTTCCTGCCTGTTTTTAGGCGGGCGAGCCTTGCCAATACTTTGCTCTGTATTAGACATTTGCAATTCCTCCTTTCTTCAATATTAACGTCTCTTTCTAATCTCGGGAGCTTTAAAGTGCAACACAACATCTTGTATTGTCTGCTGCTTCCGAGACGCTATATGTTCTTTTTCAAGGATATTCGATACCCAAATTGCGTAGCTTAACGCTGAATATCTATCCTTTCGGGCACTGGACTTTTCCCTAACCTTGATAAAGTTGCCCTTAACCTCTGTCTCGAGATTAACCAGCTCGTTCACCATTAGGGTTGTATTGATGTACGGCAGCTTAAACCGCTGCTTGTCCTCAAGTTTTAGCTTGGAGAAGCCAGTCATTCCAGAGAAATCCTCATCGAAGTCGTCTTCTTCGCCAAGCAACTTAATATTGCCCTGTCTAAACTCCTCGCGCAGCGTCAGTGCACATTGGGAGTTGATATCGTTGCTTGCCAGCATGGCCCAAATTTTCTTTGGAGCATTCTTTACCTTGCAACGTTTATGGATCTCCTCATTGTTGGAGCACCCAAGAGCCGTGTACGTTACTCCGTATTCTTGGTCATACATATCCGCCATTAGAAGATCGAGGATTGGTAGACCGATTCCTCGCGCGTCTATGACCAGCGTGTCGATATCGTACCACGCAAACAACCTTCGAATCTCGAGAGCCTGTTCTTCCGCTCTTAATCCTTCGAAGTTCTGCGTAAATACAATGTTTTTCGTACTTCGGCCACTGTTTTCGTTCAAAATCATCTGGTTGATTACGACTGAAGTAGCGTCGTTATTGCCAGACTTTCCTCCTGATTGCATCAATGCAATGTCGACTCCCATAACTCGTATCTCGTTACGTAGCTTTTGATTAGGGATTTTCACTCTCTTATCTGTAACAAGTCCCGCGATATTTGGCGGATAAAATGCATATTTTATCTTTCTCGCGGGAGCAATTTCGTCATAAGCGTACAGAGCGCCGTCCGCGCCAGACCAAAATTCCGCGCACATCTCCATAATCCACGAAACCTCGTTGAAGTCCGAGCTCTTCATGTCCGCCTCGACTTGTCGTCGATCGAGCAACTTCTCCTTAATCGAAAGTTGATACGGCAACGCCGCGGCAAAGAAAGGCCCTCCTGTTAACATACCCGCGGCATAATCGCGGAATGTATTATAACACCAGTGGTTTTGGTACCATCCCGATGTCAGGTACACCTCTTGGTTTGGTTCCATTTCGAAATCAGCATACTCAGGAAGATCCATGAAGCCCGCGTGTCTTGGCGCCGTTAGGAACTTCTTCAGTACGGAGTCGATGATGGATTTCTTTACCAAGCGAGCCTCGTCGATAATTAAAATGTTGCAACGTGCGCCGCGCGCGTTCTCGTTTGCGGTACACACCGTGATGATCGATCCATTCCGGAACTTGACCGTCGTATCGTATTGGTTTCTCGTAATCGATTCAACCTCAAGCGCAAACATTGGATAGTTGGGCATGAAAATCTTCTCGATCTTTCCAACTAATTCACCGGCTTGTTTACGCGTAGCGCTCGCAACGACGCAAGAGGTTCCAGGATAAAGTACACAACGCGTGCTCGCATACAAAGCGGTCAGCCACGTTTTTGAAATACCGCGACATCCAAGAAAGAACACCGACGGGCTATCAAACATCTCGCACAGCATGATTTCCTGAAATCGCTTAAGCTTGATGCCGAAGTAATCACGAACGAATCGGTTTGGATTTGCTCGATAAAACGAAGCCCAGTCTCCAATTCCGGATAGCACTCGCTCGTACTTATCATCAGTCACGCCCATCGGAACCACCTACCGTTTCGACATTCTGTGCATCAAAGATCGCAGAACCCATACCGTCGGCTCCGCCGTGTGCGTCGTCTCGGCTAACTGTATACTTATCGAGTTCTTCTACTGCCTCCTCATAAAGCTGCGTATTCTCGTTACGAATGCGCAAAGCCTTTCCAAGGCCGCCACGTACATATGTATTCACATACTTCCGTATTCCGTCAACGTCACACCATTCCGGTGCCGCTTCTGGAACAGGCCGCGTTTCTTCAAACTTTTTCAGAAGAGTACCAAACGTCTGTGTATCTGCAAGAATATTCTCTGCAGTCTGTTTCGGAAGAATATTCGCAGAATTCATTAAGTCCTGCATCGCTTTCATAGCTTCAGATACCTTGCCGCCATTTTGTTGCGCGATACGAATGTTAAGCTGCGCCATCGCGATGTTCTTATACAACTCTTCTTGCGTCTTGGTATTGCATACATTGCGCGCAACCCAGTCTGCATACTGCTCCTCGAGATACTGATACTGATCTGCACTATATCCAGTTCCCCAGGTTCGGAGCATCTCTTTTGTTACAACGAATTCGTCAGACGTTGCGTCTTCCGGTACTACTTCCGGCAATTCAGACGAGTCCTTGATAATTTCTCCGTCCTTGTTCTCATCACGAATTGTATCAAGGAAGGTCGTTCCCCTCATTGCCACGTTGCGCATAGATGCTTTCGAAGGATACAACAGCGCGCGCGACTGGCCTGTATGAGCCTGCGAAAGCGTCATAGCCGACGCCGCGTCGCAATAATACCAATCGAACCAGCTACACAAATGGCGTAGCGCGTGCTCTTCGTTTCCGTCATAGAAGTCTATCATAACGCCAAGCAGCTTGTCGCAGCAGGATTTACAAAATGGCAGGTACCCATTATTGCCCTTCCATAAAATTGAAGAGCCGCCGCTCGGGAAATTGCCCTTCTGTCCGGTGTACCAATCTCCGCATACACAACATTTGAACTTCTTTTCTGCCATATCGACTTCTTTGATGCGCACTTTTGGCATCTTAAAATCCGGGTTTATTCGCACCTTCTTTTTGGCGTTCATTCGTACATTCCCAAGAACATCGCCGCCTTCAGGCCGACCGTTCTTTCCAAGTTCTACATCCGCCATATGAGCCCTCCTTTCATCCCTATTTACCCGCGGTTTTAGTGTCTCCGCAAACACACAAAAGAGGCTCTATTGTCAGAGCCTCATTAAATCAAAATAAATTTCCAGATCCCTTTGGATCAATCGCGATGTCTCCGTCCTTGAAATACGCGCCAATCTGCTCGTCCTTTGGTGTGTCGTCATACAAACGCACCATATCAGAACTCTCCCAACCTACGAGCGCCTGAATTACATTGTCCGGTATACCGGATTTTGACAAACTCGTAGTGTATGCATGCCGTAGACTATGCATATAAAACTCCTTGCCGCTCAATTTCGAGAACGTGTCAGTCCACCCATCTACGGTTGTGGTCGACAACTGTTCATTGGGTTCTCCTCTTTTCGGAAACAACCATTCGCTATCAATCCCGTTATCTATTCTATATTGAACCCATAAGTCGAGGTATGGCTTAAACTTTTTGGCAAGCGTATAACAAGGTATATACTTACCGCCGCCTCTGCCCTTGGTTCTGATCGGGTCGCTCTTATATAATGCTCCGTCGCACACAAGTTTGTCGTCGTCAAAATCACTCATTTTAAACCGACAAAGTTCGGACTTTCTACGACCGCTATATGTTCCGAGCGCAATAAAGCAAGCTTTCTCATAGTCGCCTTTGCTAACGAGCTTTTGCATGAGATCTTCCAATTCTTCATCGCTCCATACGGTCTTCTCACGAACCACTTGTTTAGGTGGACTCTCTACCTTTCGTACAATAGATCGGAAGCCTTCATACTCTTCGTCCAAGATGGACTCGATATAGTTACCCAAAGAAGATAACGCCGCCTTAACCGTCCGAAGTCGATTTGACGACCATCCCCAATTCTTCATCGCATGGTTTTGAAAGCGAGCAATCTCTCGCTTTGTAACCTTGACGAATGCTTTGTTATCTAATTCGTCAAGACACCAGCAGAAGAAAACGAGGAGGTCAGCCTTGTAGTTCTTGATCGTACTATCAGCTCGTCCTACGGACTCCATGTACTCAAGAAAGTCTTTCATCAATGAAATATTTTCCAGATTGATCTTTTCGATCTTCTCCGGCGAAGTGATCTGGTTGTATACAGTGCTTCTACCCATCTGCCTCCTCCTTTCCTGCTACGATCATATATACTCGCATTCCTCTTCTTCAACTGGCTTCGAGTATTTTTCCACCACACTGGGCGTGATCTCGAATACGATTTTCTGCTTCTCTGGTACGCTGATATATTCGCCAGGATTATTGATATCGTACACCCGGTGCGACTTTATTGTTTTCTTTTTGAACGTGCCAAAGTCCACAATACACAATCGGTCTTCGCGGACAACACATTCTGCCATAAAATTTAATACGCTCTTGCACAGCACCGCGGCCTTAGCCTTGGAAATACCGGCATGCTTCGCGTATTGCTCACAAAATTCTTTTCTGGTCATTCCAATTACCCCGTACGCATTAATGCGTGAACTTAATATGATGTTCTTCGGTAATGCCCTTGCCGTCTTCAATAATCACGAAGGTAGCGCCGGCATTTGCTGTCTTACCGATCTTCATAGAGAACGTGTCGATACCAATCAGACTCGGAATGCCAACAACATCCTTACAAAGCCCAACGTTTGTAGCGCGAGCATGATGCGAGTGGCCACCAAACATAATGTCAATATTCGTATTGTACATCAGGCTAAACGTCTTGATAGCCGACTCAAGATTCTTCACCTCGCCATGGATGCCGAGGACGTTGTATCCGAATATATTATCAAAAATCAAGCCGCTCTCGTTTTCGACCATCTTAAACTTTTTGTTGTTCTCAAGTCTCACCTTGATAAACTGCTTAATGATGCGGGACATATTGTCTTCGGTGAATGCCCCCTTAGGCTGTCCAAGCTGTCTGAGCTCTGTGTGGTTACCTTCGGTCATATGGAATTCGACGTCGACATACGCCGTCATGGCGTTCAGCCAATTAGACATAATTTCCGCATATCTCATTGCGGACTCGACTACGCCGTATCTCAGCTTCATAAGCTGGGAAACGCGCAGAATGCCGTCAAGCTCGTCTCCGAGCGAGTACACCTTGAGCGTCGTCAGTCCATTATCGAGAACCTTGAATAGAGCCGCATCAAACAGCTCATTCATACGCTGCTCAAAGATCTCCGGGCTATATTTGTTCAAAGTCTCACCGTGTAGTCCTTTGATTTCGAACTCAACACCGTAGTGATCGTCGCCATAACAAAGGACTCCTGCTCTGCCATTCTCACTCTTAAGCCCCATCGACATTGTAATCTCTGGTTTATACGCCGGTAGCTCCGGCATAGTGCGGATATTGTCGACAATTCTGTCCAAAATCATTTCATCTCGAGCGTGCTCCCTGAGCCAACGGTTGTACTCTATCTTCTCCGTCTGCAACTTGAGGCGCTCTCTATTGAGCTCTCTCGTCTTTTCTGCAATATCCTCAAGATACATAGCGGACTGGAAAAGTTGCTGATTGGACGCAAACATCTTCTGGAACGACTGGAACTGCTTACGGTACTTTGATTCCGTGTATTCATAGCCCAGTTGCGAATTAAGCAAAGAAGCGACATCACCCCATGTGCCGATAGCATCCTTCATCAGACAAATGCGATATATGTAGGCGTACTCATCTTCGTCCGGCAGCATTGCTGTGTTTAGCTTTTCGTCCGCCATAACTTACACGCCCTTTCTATGGTTCTTTCTCGGGATCTGCCGCATCTGCTTGTTGCGCATCCGCTCGATAAAGAACAGCACATGTCTGGCCTCCTCGGCGTAGTACTTCTTTCTGCCGCCCTTCTTGTGTCGGCTGGTAATAGCAATGCATACGTCGCTACCATATCTCTCTCGGAGCGCCATTGCCTCTTCTTTTGAAATTTGAATCATGTAAAAATTTAACCCCTTTTATTCGTATTTGGTGAGAGGGGCGCCGCGACTGCAGCGCCTATCGGCGGTATAACCTTTCTCTCTCCCTGTACGGCAATTAGCGAAAATCTTTAAGGAAATGACCTCATTTATTATCCACAAACGTATATATATCAAGGAAAATTCGACATTTCCTTATAAATTTTAGGAAATGCTTTCGAAAAAATGCGATAATATTTTTACTATTTTCTGCGAAATCTTCATTATATATAAGAGATTTCACTCGAAGCATCGCTCGCTTCTATGCTTCGTAGCGATACTTTCTGGAAGTTGATGCCATAAAAATTGATATCTCCGTCACCCTCGACTAACGTATACACATCCTCTTTGCTGTCCTTAATCATTGCAAAGAATGCCTCGTCGGGTCTACCAAACAAAACCTCGAATACAAATCGCGACACGTCTCTGTACTCTGGATTGTCTAACTCCTTCAGTACAAGATACATGGTGGCAGGACAACTGGACATACGCTCGACCTCTTCGATGCAATCTTGTTTAATGTCCCCCGCCATCTTCCATACATATTCGCGATCGTCCTTGCTCAACGTATCGTAGTCAGCAAACAATTTGCGGCGCTCCTCTTTGGCGGCACGAACAACTTGAATGATACGATCCTTCTCGCGATAATAGTAACCCTGGCGTACATTGTTCGACGGCTCCTTAACCATACTCATAAACGGTACAACATCTCGCTTCTGCGCCCTGCCCTCTCTGAAGTTAAAGCGCGAGATAATCTTCTGCAGATAGTCCATTGAGGTATTGAACTGCTTGTAGCGCACCTTATCGCTAAGCGCAAACCCATTCTCCAAGGTAATCATCTTGAAGAATAGCGGCTTAACGGTACGCTCGTCGTCGGTGATCTTGTATTTCTTCTTCAAAATATTGATTTCCGTAGCGCTATTGATAACGAATTCTCGCTTCGCACGGTCGATCTCCACATTCGATAAGACTGCGAGTTTACAAATGTCCAGATACAAGTCCATGCACGACTCGATTGACTTGCCTTTATTGATACGCTCCCACATCAGGCTATTAAGCTGCTGCGACAGATTGATGATTTCACCAATCTTGTTTACGCTCGTCTTCACATCAAGGTCTGACTTATCATCCTGCGTGTAGTGACGCGCTGTCTTCACAGATGTCGTCATGTTCGTCGGCACCTTGAACGATGCGTAGTTGCGCTTCGCGACATCGATCAGCAACTCGTGGTCGGTAATCAGTATGGTATCACTATCGAAGTCGGCGCCATTCAATCTCTGCAAGATATTCTCGCCAATCGAATTGATACATACAATTTCCGGAGTAGTATTGAAATAGTAGTCGTACATCTCATTCGCAGCGTTCTCGACCAATAGTACATTGCCAACGGTTACGTGCGGCGAACGAGAACATAAGAGCGTCTTTCCGTATTCGAAACGCTTGCTATGTATTTTACCGGTTCCAAGTATTGACGCGCCATCGAACTCTCCGATGCTCGCCTGCAACATCTCCAAACCATTGCCCATGATAGTGGAATAATTGCCATTTACGAGAACGTGGCCTTTCTTAAGGTTGCGGATCTCTCCGCGAATCAGATCGTCGCGGAAATCATAGTACATCTTGGTTTTGGCAAATTGGTCATTGACGCCGAGCATTCTGAACACAATCTCGTTTTTGGAATCCAACGACGACCACTCTCCAGATCCGTCGTCGAACGGATATTGAATTGCGTATCGAAGCACTGCGGGATCTCTACGGATTGCGGCGATATAATCAAGCGAGGGCTGCATTACCCTTTGCATTTCGTCGTATGATAACTGCAAGGTATTAAACAACTGATAATGCGCCTGAACGAGCTTACCGCCAAACTGATGCGGCTTCTTCTCATACTTAACGACTCCAAAAACAGGATCGACCATATCGAACCACTGCTTCAGCGTTCCGAACTTAACGTACTTAATACTTGACGGAGTGGTAATGAACTTGACCTGCGATATATCGGTCGCAAGCGTGAATCCATTCAACTGGTCTACGGACTTAATGTTGTTATCCTCGAACCACTGCTGAATGTTGGTGTTGAAGCAACATGACTTGAAAAAGCGATTGCGAAGAAGCAACATACCCTTGTCAGCATATTTGCCGAACAGCGACCTATCCATCAACGACTGGCCATCCCAAATGCTGTTGGATACCTCGACGCTCTTTTCAGACGAAACGAGATGGCCGTCCTCGATTTCGACGGCGACAACGTCGTCCGCGAATACGCTTTCGTAGTCATCTATAACCAGGATGCTCTCGAGCGGAACATTGATCGTGTCAATAATCGAGCTCATGGGTAGCGAGATGTACGCCTCGAAGCTCGCCAAGTCAAGAGGGTCGCCTTCGTTGATATCCAAACCACACAAATCCCATTTATGCATATCGTCGTACAAAGCCTTATTGATAAACAAGCACTTGCCAACTCGGCTCGAACCACTGCTTCGCTTGTAGCGAACGTACTCTACGCCGTCGCACTTGAAGCCATTCTTATACAGGTAGTTGCGGAGTTCAGACTTGTCCATAATAGTAGGGATATTGCCTACCTGCTCGTAGTACCCGTTGGAGTATGTAAAGTAGTCCCCGAGTATTTCCTGCGCAATCGGGTGCTGAACCTCTACGTTCGTCTGAATTGCTATCAGTTTGCCATCGCGCACGCAAACGCCATCGTTCATCACGCAGTCACGATACACATAGCCACTGCGAACATACGTGTTCTTTCCGGACATATTAAATTCCTTGTATGCGTACTTAAATGTGACGCAAATGATGTTCTTGGTATACAGATGTCTGCCGGCCTTAAACGCGAAATCTTTGCGTCGCATCTTGCGCTCGTATACTTCTGCAACCTTGATCGCATCCAAAGACCAGTCGAAAGCGTTCTTGAACTTCTTCAGACTCAGCCGGCCATCCGCCGATCGAATACTATACTCTCGATCTTCCTTGCCCTCTTGGATCATAGCTCCAAATAGGTCTTTAGCCTCGAGGCTCAAAATTTTGTATCCGTTCATTTATTCACCCCTACTTCCGCTCACTCGTCTTGCTCTGCTACCTGCTCGTCGTAAGCCTCGGCACGAACACGTAGATCTGCTCGGTACGCGCTTTCGTCCATAATCTCCTCGCTCAATTCGCTCTCGTAGCCGTCACACAAGCCACGGTCGCCGCACTGGTCAAACCAGATACACTTCTCACATCTTCTCATCTCATTATTTGCTCTCATTATTTTCATTCTCCTTATTTCTATTCTTTGTGCTGCCAACGGGTCTACCGCGTTTGGCGCCGGGGATTGCTCTCGACTTGCGAGGCGTTTTATAACTGACTGGTTCCAGATCTCTGCCTGCCGCCAGATTTTCAAGCCACTGCTTGAATAGTGATCTCATTCGTTTACTTGGTATGTATAGCCACACTTCCTCTCCGCGACGAATAGCGGAACGGAACACCCATTGAATCAAGATGGAAAGTGCGTACATGTCACCATCCCACGTCGTTCCGTGGTCAAGGAAGTATCTCTTCTCCATGGGTCTGGGGAAATTGTTCACGCAGTACGCGAGGTACTTGCGGTTTGCGTATTGGTTAGAAGCTCGCAGATTATAAGGAATGAATCCGTTGTGGTACCCGTTTCCGCGAACCATTGGAACGTATTCCTTATACATTGTCCAGAGCACCTCTTTCGCCGACGCCTTATAGATGTTCTTGAATACGTTTGCGATATTTTTACGCAATCGCTCAATCTTAGGCTTGCCCTCTTCCGATCTCGCGGCATTATACCAAGAGAACGAGAGAGCCGTACGTGCGTCGCCAATACTATTGATCTTTTTGTCGTCAAGGATATGAATCTTATCTCTCAAGTCAAGCGAACGATCCATCTCTTCGACGGCGCAGAAATTATATCCGCCATTGCTCTTCCGTACACCGATCAATTCGTACGGAATATGATGAATGTCGAAGAAGCATCGGAGAGACTGCGCACTAAACATATACGTCAGCACATACACGTCGCTAAAGCAGGTAAACAATGCGGGCGGGATCGACCAGAAGAAAAACTCGTCCGCGTACATCAGCAGGTTTTTGGATTTAGCGCGTAGCATTTCCTCCCTGAACTTGCCGCGGTCGTACTCACACTGGTAGTCGTCCATGATCCACTTAATCATCCCATCTTCTTCCGTTACGGCCGAGCTGCTCTTCAGAATGCTCAAATCTCCACGAGCCATATCAGTCAAGCACATGACGTCAACCGACTCGTCCAGCACAAGCGTGTAATTGTTCTGCTGGATCAACTCTTTCGTCTCGTCCGTATAACTAACGAACAACGAGTGCGTCGTCGCGATGTTTTTGCCCTCGCGCATCAAGCGATGGATATCGGATAACTTTGTCTGTCCGAGCTTCACGTTGCTGTCGGGCGCTACAAAACCCCGGGATGCACAATTCGTCTTAATACGGTCGACCTCAGATAAGAACTGGGTCACGAAGATATACTTCTTGTCCGTATTCTCGTTCATCATCTTAATACATGCGGACGTCTTGCCGAATCCGCACAGCGCATCACATACCTTTACCATAGTCAATTACTCCTCTCAAAAACAAATTCTTCATATTATTACCGACCGGCGCGTCTGCGCCGCAATGCGAGCTCTCGGCTCGCCCTCCTTTCTGTCCGTAATGATCAAAACGAGTGAGTAATTGAATTGTTGTAGGGGGTTTAGAAAATAATTATTTCAAATAATTCTCCTAAAAATTTTTCGTGAAAACTCCAAAAAACCTTTGTGGGTAAAGGGAAAATTGGATAAATAGGGAGTGTCATTAAAAATATTAAAGAGACTCTACATTTACCACATTAAATTTAGGAGGAGATGGGTGCATCGCTGACGCAATGAGAGTATAAAACGTTCTCCTTATACAATCCACTGTATGAAGGGGTAGCTCTGCTTCCATCGCGTGCCGACTGCCCTTTTAACCCCATAGGGCACGTCGGGCACGCTAACGCGCAAATCCCTACAAAATAAAAATGACAGTCTTCATCACAAAACCAAAAGACAGCACCATACCTAAACGAATATAGGTATACTACCGGCTATGATGTTTTGATCAAAAGACTGTCATAAATCGTTGGATTTATCGTCTGGCAATATTATACTACGTTTGTGGATAAATGTCAATACTTTTACCAAATATTTTTTGAAAAACCGATAATTCGGAAATAACGTCCTGTTTTAGGGGATGCTCGGGGGTACTTGAAGAAAGGCTTCAACACTCCCCTCTTTTCTGATGTACGGATCTGGAGCCTGTTGGTGGGAGAAGGCGGAGGGAGGTGTTCGATGGTGGAAAGGTGGGGAGTGAGGGGGGATGACAGTAATATATTTTCACTAAAATGCTTTTGAAAACTTGCAAACACTCCCCCGAGCGGCGGCATATTATCAACGCGAAAAAGATAATATCGCCAACCGAGCCACAGACGCCGCCACCCCTAAAAGGGGTGCGTTCGGTTTTGAGGGGACAAGGGATACTTCGCATTTCCGAACCGCCACCCACCTTCCACCCACCCAACCCTTTAGGGTTGCCACGCAAGCCGTGTCGTGAAGGAGGGGACAATAGGGGAGAATATCCCCCTATAATCCCCCTTCTTGAGCGCATCTTACTCCCGTTTAGGGAGTAACGGCGCAAAGTGCCGAGCCGAGCCACAGAGCCGAGAGCCGAGCACCTCACCCCCTAAAGGGGGTGGGAGGGAGTGAGCCGCAAACTGCGCGCCCCTCCGTGGTACGGCGCGCCGCACGCGCCCAGCCGCGCGAGCTCCGGAGGAGCTTCCTGCGCCGCACGCGGGCAGCCGCGGGGTACTGTACGCGCCGCTCCCTTTGGGAGCGGTGTGCGCCGTTTGTGGTAGCATGGACTTGTCGGCGGCACCCCGACCGCCGACCGACCTCGACCGAGGCGAACACACGGGGGAAAGGAATTATATTATGGCAAAAGCAAACAAGCGCAACGCCACCACCGCGACCACCGAGAGCAAGACCGTAGGTCTTGGCATGGCGAAAACCGCCACCACCGCAACCCTCACGAACACCGACGAAGTCGGTGAGCGCAAGTTCTACGACACCGTACTTGACTCCGTCAAGTACAGCGACGAGGACGGCTTCACCATCGAAGATGGTGAGGAACGCATGGGGCTGAACCCCCTCGACTGGCTTGGTTATTCCATAACCAAAGCGTTCGTCCTGCACCGCGACTTCCTGCCACAGCACCTGCAAGACGCTTGCGTCCGACTTCGTCGGACGACCAAACCGACCAAGGTGCTGTCCGTGGGTTTGCCCCTCTCCCATGGGGAGAGGGCAAAGTACAAGCAGACCGAGGTGCTTGTATCGCCCTACGTCACCTCTGGTGACGCCACCATCGACGATTGGCGTGCCGAGGTTGTGGCGTCCTTGCTAACTTCGTTAGCAAGCGGTCAGCGAGAGCAAGCCATCGCCAATGCCTTTAAGGCATTGGACGACAACAGCGTGTACGGCAAGTACGAGAGCCGTAGCCGTAAAACGGCTATCCGCACCGAGCAAGAGCATAAGCCCTATCGGGCTTACGTCGCCACCCTGTTCACAGGCGACCTGTCCACCGTAGGTGGAACGGATGCCGACCTCACAGCCGACACACCATACGGCGCTCTGCCTATCGAAGATAGGCAGCATCTCGAAGTCGTGTCCGACCTCTTTGACGCAGTCAAAGAGAAGCACCAATTCGCAAGCATGGAGAAGTGGCTGTGTGCCCAGTGCTACGCACTGGAGATGCCGACAGACCGAGGCATCGAGGTCGTGTATGGCGAAGCCATACAGATTGCCACCGCAAAGTCCGCCAAGGCTGGCGCAAAGGCGGTTAACTCTGCAAGAGTTAAGTACAGCCGCCACGCTCACGATGTGTTCGGTTGGTTGCTCGACGAAGTCGAGAGCCGTATGAGCGACGGGCAAGTCCCTTCGGGACTTGAGAAGTGGGCAGAGGTTGTACGCAAGACACGCCTTGCTCTTGAGGCCGAGGTCACACTCGAAGAGTGTGCTGTCAAGTATTCGCTCGACAAGGAACTCGTTGCCAACTTGCGTAGCAAGTTGGACGCCTGCCCCGAGCAAATCATCGCTTACTGCGAAGCAGTAAAGGAGCGCGCCGCTTACGAGATAGCCGTGGCGACCTTCGCATAATCCCGTAGGGATTATGACCCCGTAGGGTGAAATACCCCTACGGGGTATTTTCATATACGGGTATGCGTAGCAACGCCCCTGAATGTAGCAAACCCTACGGGTTTGCTTTTATTTATTATATCGCGCGTCAGCGCGGGTACATCTTATGGCGAATGGCGAAGGCGAGCCACAGAGCCGAGCCGCAACCCCTAAAGGGGTTAACCGCCGCCCCCTCTTTACGCAAGGCAAGCCGCCGAGCCACAGAGCCGAGCCGCAACCCCTAAAGGGGTTAACCGCCGCCC
>JAEIGA010000567.1_pt1 | contig 54470 bp, 40 predicted proteins | sample 9270691 | NCBI WGS metagenome assembly JAEIGA01 (sample SAMN17057246, study PRJNA624740) | gut metagenome | biome: biome; isolation source: fecal sample | host: Bos grunniens | place: China: Xizang | collected 2019 | reverse complement strand
CGGCTTGACCGAAGTTAATTATAATGCCGAAAATTGTACTTCAATGGGGTATCAAGTTTTTAGTGGTTGCTCAAATCTTAAAACGCTCAATATTGGAAATGAAGTAAAAAACATACCAAGTTCTGCGTTCTCTGGTTGCACAGGGTTGACCTCAATTACAATCCCCAATTCCGTCACCGAGATTGGCTCCTCTGCGTTCTCTTGTTGCACCGGCTTGACTTCGGTAACTATCCCTAATTCCGTGACCTCGATTGGCAACTCTGCGTTCTATTATTGCGCCGGCTTGACTTCGGTAACGATCCCCAATTCAGTAACATCGATTGGCTCGTTTGCGTTCTCTGGTTGCACCGGCTTGAAAGAAGTAAATATTGCAGATTTATCTGCTTGGTGTAAGATTAATTTTAATGGGTCCTCTTCAAATCCACTATATTATGCTGGCATATTAAAATTAAATGGAGAAGAAATTACAAATTTGGTTATTCCTAATAATATTTCTCAAATAAAAGATTATGCGTTCTATGGTTGCACCGGCTTGACAGAGGTGACAATTGGCAACTCGGTAACCGAGATTGGTGACAATACATTCAGTGGTTGCAATAGTTTAACATCGGTAACTATTCCTAATTCTGTAACCAAGATTGGTAATAGTGTGTTCCAAAATTGCACCGGCTTGACCGAACTAATAATCGAAGATGGTCCCGGAATCTTGTCTTTAGGATATGATAAATATAATAGCTCTAATAGCTTTTCAATTGGAGAAGCTCAATTCTATGATTGTCCTCTTGAAAAGCTATATCTTGGTCGAAATCTAAGTTATGAGACTAATCAGCAATATGGTTATTCCCCCTTTTACAATAAATCAACTCTAAAAACAGTAACTATTGGTAATTCTGTATCAAAGATTATTCGCTCTGCGTTCGATGGTTGCTCAAGTTTGACCGAAGTTAATATTTTAGATTTATCGGCATGGTGTAAAATTGAGTTTGGTGATTTAACTGCAAATCCATTATATTATGCAAAGAAACTCAAACTGAATGGCTCGGATATAACAGATTTAGTTATTCCTGACAATGTTACTAAAATTAATAACTATGCGTTTTATAATTGTTCAGGCTTGACATCGGTAACTATTCCCAATTCAGTAACCAAGATTGGGTACTATGCGTTTCACAACACAAAGTGGTATGATAATCAAGCTGATGGGGTTATATACATTAATAATGTATTATATAATTATAAAGGAACTATGCCGGAGGGAACATCGATGGATATTAAAGTTGGTACGGTTTCAATTTCTCCATCTGCATTTGCAGGCTGTATAGGAATGACATCAGTAACTATCCCAAATTCAGTAACAGCAATTGGCGACCATGCCTTCCAAAATTGCACCGGCTTGAACAAGGTAACTATCCCAAATTCAGTAACCGAGATTGGTAAATATGCGTTTGAGGAATGTGGATCATTTGAAGAAGTAAATTACAATGCTGAAAATTGTACCACAATGGAATACTCATTTTATTGGTGTAACATCCAGACTTTAAATATTGGGAAAAACGTAAAAAATATTCCGGAATATGCGTTCGACAACTATTACGGTAATATTGAACAAATTAATATCTTTGCAACTACACCACCTACAATAGCTGTTAATAGTTTTTATTATTATACATATTTGCAAGTACCTGCCGTTTCGATTTATTTATATAAAAATCACCCTATATGGAGTAAATTCAGAGTTTATGCTCAATCAATTAATGTAGATGGCATAAGCTACGAAATTACATCGGAATCAGATGTACAAGTTGTTGGTTTTTCAAGGGAATTACACCCTAAAACATTAAATATACCCCCGTCAATCGTTGTGAATGATAAAAATTATAATGTAACCTCAATTTGTGAAATGTTTTCTATTGGTGATACCTTGACCTCGGTTACTATTCCCAATTCAATAACATCGATTGGTAAAGAGGTGTTCAAAGATTGCAGTCGTTTGACGTCGATAACAATAGGCAATTCGGTAACTTCAATTGGAGAGCGTGCTTTCTATAACACCGGTTGGTATAATAATCAAGCTGATGGAATTTTGTATTTGGATAATTATTGTTTGGGATATAAAGGGACTAAACCAACAGGTTCTTTATCTATAAATGCAAATACTCGTGTAATTGCTGATAATGCGTTTAATAGATGTCCAGGTATAACCAACGTAAACTTACCAAATTCAATAACCAATATTGGGAACTATGCATTTAATGCTTGTAAAGGTATTACAACGGCAACTATCGGCAATTCATTAACCAAAATTGGAGAATATGCATTCAATGGCTGTAGTGGATTGACTTCGATATCCATTCCTCAATCAGTAACATCGATAGGCAAAGACGCATTCAAATCTACCAATTGGTACAACAATCAAGGCGATGGGATTTTGTACTTAAACAATTGTTGTTTGGGATATAAAGGTGATAGCCCGACATCAGCACTTTACATAGCCAATGGAACTCGTGTAATTGCAGATTATGCGTTTAATAATTGTGCTGACTTAACCAGCGTAAACTTTCCTAATTCAATAACTAATATTGGGAAATATGCGTTTGATGGTTGTACCGGCTTGAGTTATACAACTATCCCCAATTCAGTAACTGAGATTGGCGAATATGGTTTCAGCAGTTGCAATAACATTATGCTCCTTGCTACTATTCCACCCACAATAGGTATGAACAGTTTTAACTATAAAGCAACAATAAATGTGTTGCCCGGAGCTATCTTTGCATACAACAAAAATATATCATGGAATAATTATAACATTCGTGAATTATCTAATATTGATGGTGTAATTTATGGAAATATTTCTGAAACAGAAGCCCTCGTTGTATCTTGCAATAAAAATGAGCTTTCTCCAGCGTTAGTCATTCCATCTAATGTAGTTTTATATGATAGCAATTTTAATGTAACGTCAATTGGCAATAGTGCATTCATGGGGTGCACACAATTGACCTCGGCAACAATTCCCAATTCTGTAACCCGGATTGGGTTATCCGCATTTTCGGGTTGTTCTCAATTATCCTATATATCAATACCTAATTCAGTAGCTGAGATTGGTGATTATGCGTTCTCCGGCACCAAAATTACCGACATTCTTTTGGGTGAAAAAATCGAATCATTAAGCGAAACGGTATTACCTAATGGAACAACCTATATCATATTATATACATCAGTTCCACCTAAGGTTATTGAAGATAACTCAGTGGAATATATTTCCAAAACAACACTTGTGGTGCCGTCGTTAAGTGTTGATGCTTATGCCTCTCACTCTTTCTGGGGACGTGCTAAAAAGATTATAGCCAATAGCGAATATGAGGGTTATTATATATCGCCGGTGCCCGATGGTCTTTATTTCGCTGAAAAAGGTGGTAATATATGCTATTTCGATGGCGAATGTATTGTTGACACTGAAATTCCTGCCGGTGCAAACGCTTTCCAAATGGCGTCATGCAAGGGTGCGTTATATGTAGCCAATGCCGGTGAACAATACTATTATATCAATGATGAGTATAACACTCTTGGCGATGGCGAATTATATGTTGTTGGGTGGAGTAATAAAGGGTTCAGAAAAATGACTATCGTCAACAATAAAAACCTTGGTGACGAAAAGAACTATCAAGCATTTCTTGACCCATTCCATGTTATGATTGATGAAGATAAATTATATTATACTTGTCGTAGTTTTTCAATGGGAGGAGTAAAGGTGTTACCTTTGCAAGAAATATATTATGATACCCCATATATGACATCTGATGAGGTTCCTGTATTTGCAACAGCTGATAAATTACCATATTATAATCGTCAATTATCCTATGGTGCGATTCATGCCGGATTACAACGCGATTCAGAAGGTGTTTATTGGCATGCGTTAAATTATAATGGAAACTGTATTATCCGATATAAACAATCAGACATATATGCAACTTCTCAGCAAGCTCAATCGACATCAATTCCATATCCTGTAATAGCAACAGGAATTAAGCCATCGGCAATGTTCCTTGATGAGAAAAATGATTTTATCTATGTATTCTCGGTTAATGCAAGCGATCATGGAGTTTATCGAATGCCGATAAGCACTATTCGCAATGGAGGCTCAACAAGTTTCCCAAGCACATGGGAGTTGATTGACGATTCTCCTGCATCTCCCGAGAATACCACATCTGATGAAGGTATATATGTGCGTCAATTCACAAGCGATGGTAATTATGTTTATTGGGCTTATATTGCCGAAGAGGGTTCGGGTAATAAATCAGGCATTAAGCGTGTGAATGCAACAGGAACTCCTATTGTAGAATATGTAGTGGAAGATGTGGAAGCATACGGCATTTGTTCTCACAAATATGACGCATCTAATGGCATTGAAACCATTGAAGTGGAAGACTCTATCGATGTGGTGGAAATCGCTCGGTATGATATTCATGGTCGTTTGCTCACTGAACCAACAAAAGGTATCAACATTATCAAAATGAGCAATGGCACTACTCGCAAAGAGTTTGTAAAATAAAAAAGATTAGCATTAATCATTAGAATTTTCATTGTTCACTGGTCGTGGCATTTCGTCACGACCTTTTTTCTATCCACAACGGAGCTTCTTTGCGAATTAGTTGACTTAGTAGTCTCAGTTGACCTAATAGACCTATATAACTTCACTCTTTATTTTTTTAATTATAGTTATATTTTTGTGCATTATCGCAGTTTTTCCCTATTTCCCCATTGTAACTTTGCATCATGTTTGCAAACAACTATAATTTCTATAACCATTAAAACTACTCAATTATGAAAATTAAAACAATATTTTATCCTGCCGACACGCCAAACGAGCCGGGACGCTTGGTTTATAGTTTATCAAATCGTCAAGGCGATACTACTCACATTAATACTTCTCACTATATCTATTCTTATGAGTGGAATTCCTATCGTAACTCCATTCGTATACCTCGCAAATCTTCCCCTCGCAAAAGCGAACTAAAAGCAATTGAAAACGAAATAAAATGCGACATTATGCAAATACAAGATATTTATCACGATTATTGCGAGTCGGGTCAACCCTTTCGTTTGGTTAGGGTGGCAAATTCATTTTATCGCCAACGACGATCACACTCTTTTGTTGACTTTATTTACGATACTATCGACCACCTTACAATTGTCAATCGTCATGGAACAGCACAAAGTTATGCTTCAGCTCTAAAAAGTTTCATGAAATTTCGTCAAAATAAAGATGTTGAATTATCGGCAATAGACTCTGAACTCATTCAACGCTATGAAGCATATCTTATTGACCATGGTGTATCTCCCAATACTATTTCATTCTATATGCGTAATCTTAGGGCAATTTACAATCGTGCTGTGGAAAAGGAACTGGTATTGCAATCATATCCATTTCGTCATGTATATACCGGCATAGCCAAGACAATAAAACGGGCATTACCCCTCAAGGCATTGCAACGCATCAAATCGCTAAATCTTGAGAAATCACCATCGCTCGACCTTGCTCGTGATATGTTCCTATTCTCATTTTACACTCGTGGTATGTCATTTGTTGATATGGCACATCTTACTACCGATAATATTAAATATAACACACTCACATATCGGCGTCATAAAACAGGGCAACAACTTCAAATCAGGTGGGAGCGATGTATGCAAGAAATTGTGGATAAATATAAGTATTGCTCTCATAGCCCATTTCTATTGCCTATATGTAAATCACGCGACGAACTTCATGCAAGTTATAAATGTGTTATGGCTCGGGTAAATAATAACCTCAAACATCTCTTATATCTCCCATCACATCTTCTCAAAGAAAAAGAGTTGCCATTTCGATGACAACTCTAATATATAAAATTCGCAAATCAACGTTATTACTTAACTCTTATGGAAGTAGTGTCGCGAGGTACATCAATATTGTGCTTGTTGAAAATTTTTTCGGCATTGTTTACAAACACGTCGCAATTGCTTTTAAGAGGTCCTGATGTGTAGTCTTCAACAGGGATAATGCGGAAGTTTTTAGAATTGCTACCAGGTTGTAGAGTGAATACAAGTCGATATGAAGCACTATCGATTGCCGGGTTGCCATTCTCATCACGCACAAGTTTAACTTTTGCTAAAGCACCACCACGAGTGTCTTTTGTTGTCATATTTGATATGAGATTACCCAAAGAGTAAATCAAGAATACTTTTTTGTTGTGAGTTTTGCTCCAACGCATTTCCATTGGCTGTATAACGTGTGGGTGTCCACCAACAATTAAGTCAACACCTTGCTCGGTGAGGAAATCGGCTAAGTCTTTTTGTTGAGCATTAGGTAATAACACATATTCTACACCCCAGTGCATACATACACAAATAACTTCTGCTCCATTTGCACGAGCTTCGGTAATATCTTTCTTGATTTCTGTTTTATTGATATAATCAACAACTACATCATTTTGCACAGTTATGCCATTTGTTCCATAGGTATAATTGAGAAAAGCAATTTTGAATCCATTAATATCTTTTATGAATGGTAAAGCCTTTTCTCGGTCAGCTTTATTGCGATATGTTCCCACATGTTCAAGCCCTTGTTGGTCGAGAATGTCAAGTGTGCGTTTCACACCTTTGTCTCGACGGTCGAGAGCATGATTATTGGCAGTTAGCATTAAGTCAAAACCTGCATTTTTAAGTGCAATTGAGTAACTATCGGGAGCACAAAACATAGGGTAGCCCGAATAATTACCACCACCAATAGGCGTTTCAAGATTTACAACGGCATAGTCGGCGGCTTGCACGTATGGAGTAATGGCATCAAAGCATCCTTCAAACGAGTATGTCCCGTTTGAAGTCTTTGCTGCGTTAAGTTGAGCTGTGTGTTGCATTGCATCACCGGCAAAAACCAATTCAACACTATCATGCTCCCCAAATAGAAGCGATGATAGTGATATGAAGAGTGATACAAATAATGTAATCATTAATGAGTTGTCGTGAAAATTAATAAATCACATGTTGACCTGCTAACAAGGTGTTTTTCATCAATGACACTATAGTCATTGGTCCAACACCACCGGGAACAGGTGTGATATATGAGCATTTTGGTGCTACATTTTCAAAATCAACGTCGCCGGAAAGACGGAATCCACTTTTGCGAGTAGCATCTGGAACACGAGTAGTACCCACATCGATAATAACAGCACCGGGTTTAACCATATCTTCTGTTACGAAACCGGGAGAACCAAGTGCCGCAATAATAATATCGGCTTGAGCACAAATCTCTTTAAGATTTTTTGTAGCACTATGGCATACAGTTACTGTAGCATCACCAGGATAACCTTTTTGCATCATCAATGTTGCGACAGGTTTACCCACGATGTTACTGCGACCGAGCACTACACAATTAGCTCCTTTAGTAGGGATATTGTAGCGGCGTAGAAGCTCTATGATGCCAGCCGGAGTAGCAGAAAGGAAGCAAGGGAGACCGATAGACATGCGACCCACGTTTATAGGGTGGAATCCGTCAACGTCTTTGCGATAATCAATTGCTTCGATGATTTTTTGTTCTGAGATGTGTTTGGGCAAAGGTAGTTGCACGATAAAGCCATCAATATCGGCATTGTTGTTTAGTTCGTCGATTGTTTCAAGAAGTTTTTCTTCGGTAACATCATCTTCGAAGCGAATGAGGGTAGAGGTAAAGCCACATTGCTCACAAGCTTTTACTTTGTGAGCTACGTATGTTTCGCTACCACCATCATGACCGACAAGAACAGCTGCAAGGTGAGGACGTTTTTTCCCTTCTGCAACCATCTTTTCAACTTCAATTGCAATTTCTTTTTTTATATCGTCGGCAATTTTTTTACCATCAATAAGTTCCATATTATTTAGTATTAAAATTGGTTATTAATGATTATCTTCTTCGCATTTGTCGCATTTGACGCATCATTTTCATTGGGTTGTTCTTCATTGCAGTTGCTGCTTTCATCATTTTGCGGGTGTCCTCAAATTGTTTGAGCAAGCGATTTACATCTTGAAGAGATGTTCCCGACCCTTTAGCAATGCGTTGACGTCGGCTACCGTTAATGATTTCAGGATTTTCGCGCTCTTTTTCGGTCATTGAATAGATAATAGCTTCAATACCTTTGAATGCATCATCATCAATATCGACATCTTTAATTGCCTTGCCCAATCCGGGAATCATCGATGCTAAATCTTTGAGGTTACCCATCTTTTTGATTTGTTGAATTTGATTCAAGAAATCATTGAAATTGAATTGGTTTTTAGCAATTTTGCGTTGAAGTTCACGTGCTTCTTTTTCGTCATATTGTTGTTGAGCTTTTTCAACGAGTGAAACGATGTCGCCCATGCCGAGAATACGGTCGGCCATACGTGATGGGTGGAATTGGTCGAGAGCATCAAGCTTTTCACCGGTACCAACAAATTTGATAGGCTTGGTTACAACTGTTCGTATTGAAAGTGCGGCACCGCCACGAGTATCACCATCAAGTTTAGTCAATACAACACCATCGAAGTCAAGACGGTCGTTGAATTCTTTTGCTGTATTAACTGCATCCTGACCGGTCATTGAATCGACAACAAACAATGTTTCTTGAGGATTTATAGCTTTTTTGATAGCCTCGATTTCGTCCATCATTTGCTCGTCAACAGCCAGACGACCGGCAGTATCGACAATCACTAAGTCGAGGTGATTGGCTTTAGCATGTTGAATCGCATTTTTTGCAATCTCAACTGGGTTATTGTTGCCTTCTTCGGTATATACCGGAACTTCGATTTGAGAAGCAAGGACCTTCAATTGCTCAATTGCAGCAGGACGATATACGTCGCAAGCTACAAGCAAAGGACGTTTGCCTTTTTCGCTTTTGAGTTTGCGAGCGAGTTTTCCTGAGAATGTAGTTTTACCTGAACCTTGAAGCCCCGACATCAAAATCACAGTTGGGTTGCCTGAAAGATTTACCGGTGCAGTGTCGCCACCCATCAATTGAGTAAGCTCATCATGTACGATTTTTACCATCAATTCACTTGGTTTGATGGCGTTTATTACGTTTTGACCGAGTGCTTTAGCCTTTACGGTATCGGTAAATTGTTTCGCAACTTTATAGTTAACGTCGGCGTCGAGAAGTGCACGGCGAACATCTTTAAGTGTTTCGGCAACGTTGATTTCGGTAATCTTGCCTTGACCTTTCAGTAACTTAAAACTTCTCTCAAGTTTCTCACTAAGATTTTCAAACATATATTTATTCTTTTATTATTATCTATGATTATATAAGTCGGTTTGTTGCTGTATCGGGGAAAATCACCCATGGCTTGAAATTTTTTGCCTCTTCAAATGGCATTGTGGCGTAACTCATAATGATAACCACGTCGCCTTTTTGCACTTTTCGAGCAGCGGCACCATTGAGACATATCACACCAGAACCACGTTTGCCTTTAATTACGTATGTGTCAAACCGTTCCCCATTATTGTTATTTACAATATATACTCTTTCACCGGCAATGATATTAGCAGCGTCCATCAAGTCTTCATCTATTGTGATGCTACCAATGTAATCGAGGCACGCCTCGGTTACAGTTACGCGATGTATCTTTGATTTTACAACTTCTATTTGCATCATTATTTTGTGTATTTAATATTATCAATAAGGCGCACTTGTCCACAATATACTGTTATACAACCCACGGGGCAGTCACTATCGCTCCAATTTGCTATTGGTTGCATTGTGAGCGAATCTACAATTTCGTAATACTCAACTTCCATCTCGGGTTGTGCGTTAATCTCGTCAATTACATATTGTTTTGTTTCTGCAATGGTGTGACTTTTTGCAAAGTCAAGACTCGCAACAAGTGTCTTGTGTATTGCCGGAGCAATGGCTCTTTGACTTGGAGTGAGTCGCACATTGCGACTACTCATGGCTAACCCGTCATTCTCGCGCATGATAGGGCAGTCAATAATCTCAAGGTCGAAATCTTCAAGTTGCACCATACGACGAATTACTGCTATTTGTTGAAAGTCTTTTTCTCCAAAATACGCACGATGTGGTTGAACCATGGCAAACAATTTGCTCACGATTTGTGCAACACCATTGAAATGCCCGGGACGCATTGCACCTTCCATAACTTCTGCTACAGGTCCGAGGTTAAACTCGCGTGTGTCGGGTTCGGGATATACCTCTTCAACCGATGGAATAAATGCAATATCCACACCGGCATTAATCATTTTTTCGCAATCGGCTTCTTCGGTGCGAGGATAGGTGCGAAGGTCTTCAGGATTATTGAATTGTGTGGGGTTGACAAATACGCTAACCACAACAATGTCATTTTCTTTACGAGCACGGTCGATTAATGACACATGACCGGCATGGAGGGCTCCCATTGTGGGAACTAATCCCACTGAGCGTCCACATTGTTTCTCCTCCTCAACACGACGGCGAAGGAGTGCAACTTCACGTATGATTTCCATTTTTTTGATGGTAATAAGCTTATTTACGCTACAAAATTACACATAATAATTTATAATGGGAAATGAAAAATGAAAAATTGTATTATTATAGCTCGTTACTAAACAAAAGAGAACAATTAATTGTGTAAGTAAGAGAGTTGATGTTGATTTTGTGGGGTGGTAAAAATGATGTATCTTTGTGAAAAAAATAGGTATTTATGAATCAAGAGTTTTCATCGATATTGCTTGAAACTGCGGTAACAGAATTGTCGCGATTGCCAGGAGTGGGGCGTAAGACGGCCTTGCGTCTTGCATTACATATTCTTCGACAAGATGAAAGCACCGGAGTAGCTCTTGGTGAGGCTATTGTCAATATGCGAAGAGGTGTGAAATATTGCTCGGTGTGTCATAATATTTCGGAAACGGAAATGTGTCCGTTATGCAGTTCTTCTACTCGCGATAAAAGCACTGTCTGTGTAGTAGAGAGTGTGAAAGATGTAATGATTTTTGAAAATACTCGTCAATATAATGGGTTGTATCATGTGTTAGGTGGAGTTATTTCGCCTATGGACGGCATTGGTCCTGACCAATTGCAGATTGCATCGTTGGTTGATCGAGTTAAAGCCGGTGATGTTGAGGAGGTTATTTTGGCATTGAGTGCCACGATGGAAGGAGAGACAACTAATTTTTATATCTATCGTCAATTAGGGACTCTGCCTGTAAAAATAACTCAATTAGCACGTGGTGTATCGGTTGGGAATGAGATAGAATATACTGATGAAATAACATTAGGGCGTTCGTTGATAAATCGAACATTGTTTGCCGATTCATTTAATAGCCGATGAATATTCATAACAACATAATAATGCTTCGAGCTATTGAACCAACCGATTTAGATGTGCTTTATCGATGGGAAAATGATGTGGAATTGTGGCACACAAGTGCTACGATTGCTCCTTTTTCGCGGAAACAGTTGTGGGATTATATTGAAAATTATGATGGTGATATTTTTCGCTCTCATCAGTTGAGATTGATGATCGAGGAGATGTCAACTCAAAAAGCTGTTGGAACTCTTGATTTGTTTGACTTTGATCCTGTAAATAGTCGAGCTTCGGTAGGAATTCTTGTTGATAATGAATATCAATGTCAAGGCTATGGAAAAATGGCATTAAGTTTGCTTGAAGAATATTGTAAAGAACATCTATCATTAAACCAACTCGTAGCAACAGTGTCAATTGATAATAAACAGTCGTTAGCATTGTTTCGTTCTCTTTGCTATAACGAAGTTGGAGTGATGAAATGGTGGCTGAAACGAGGACATCAATATTATGATGTTGTGTTATTTCAAAAAAGAATATGATAAGAAAGATATTTTATAAAGCATTATATTTGATAAGATTATGGCTTGACGTGTTGATGCGTCAAGAGGTCTTGTTTTATATAGTTTTGGTAGTTTTGATGATTCCAAATGTGATATTGGCAATTACAGAGCCGTTGACACCTTTGGAGCGAGTGAGCAGTATTGTGTTCCCATTAAGTTGTTATTACTTGATATTTACACTATCGAGACGCTTAGGGTGGTCGATATGGCTATTGTGCCCGATGTCGTTATTGGCGGGTTTTCAAGTTGTATTGCTTTATATATATGGAAAATCGGTAGTAGCCACAGATATGTTCTTGAATATGGTAACGACCGATGCAAAAGAATCGAAAGAATTGTTAGGTAGTATTATAATGATACTATCTGTGGTAATTATTTTATATATAACACCATTGGTGTTGGCTACAGTTTCGTTGGTTAAGAACAAGAAGTTAAAAAGAACTTTTATTCGACAAAATCGAAGTGTAGCATTTGCAGTGGCATTTGTAGGTGTATCTTTATTGTGGATGTGTTATGCTGCAAGTGATGCCTATTCGGTAAAAACAGGTGTATATCCAATAAATGCGTGTTATAATATGTATAAAGCAGTATCACGCCATGATATGCTTAAAAATTATAAAGCAACATCGAGAGATTTCAAGTTTAATGCCTCATCTTCGCATTCTGCTCAACAACGTGAAATATATGTGGTAGTTATTGGAGAGACATCACGAGCCTGCAATTGGGAATTATATGGATATGATCGTTCTACTAATCCGTTGTTGAAACAGGTAAAAGATTTGGTGGTGTTTGATAGTGTATTGACTGAATCAAATATCACACATAAAACAGTGCCTATGTTAATTTCGTCGGCATCGGCTGTTGATTATGATAAAATTTATTATCAAAAAAGTTTGATAACAGCATTCAAAGAAGCCGGATTTATGACTGCTTTTTTTTCAAATCAAGCACATACAGAGGCTTTGATTGATAATTTTGCTCTTGAAGCCGATAAAATGCAATATTTGAAAGATCGGTCAAAGGATATTAATTTTAACCCCCTTGATAGTGAATTAGTAAAATTAACTCAGCAGGTAATTAATGATGGAGCAAATAAACAATTAGTTGTATTACACACCTATGGTTCGCACTATAATTATGCAGCTCGTTATCCTCAAGACATGGCATATTTTAAGCCCGACTCCCCAGTCTCGCCACAAAAGGAGTTTTTGCCTAAATTAAAAAACGCATACGATAATTCAATCAGATATACTGACAAGGTGATATATGATTTAATCACGATGTTAGATAGTGTAGAGAATGCACATACATCATTATTGTATGTAAGCGACCATGGAGAGGAGCTTTTTGATGATGACCGTGAAGTAATATTTCATTCTTCAACCACTCCATCATATTATCAGGTGCATGTGCCAATGTTGGTGTGGTTGTCGCAGGGTTATCGTGAAGCATACCCTAATATTCAAGCAAGTCTTATGGCAAACCGTCATGAGCAAGTGTCGTCGAGTGCATCGTTTTTCCACACAATTCTTAATGTTGCTGGAATTGAAACGACTTATCGTGATGACTCATACTCAGTGGCAAGTAAGGCTTACGTTGAACGTCCTCGCATCTATCTCAATGACCATTATGTAGCTGTGCCCTTGTTGAGCCTTGATATGAGTGATAATAATATAAAGATGTTAAGTAACTTTTAATTTAATTGTGGATTTTCGGGGTGGTATTGCCAACCTTTATATTCATCGCCCATAGATTTAACATAACGATGCCAATATTTATCGTTTTCACCATCTAAAATATCATTTTTGCTATGTGGAGATGTAATAGCCCACACATGGTGCTTTATTTCATTTTCAAGTTGCCCTTTATCCCAACCACTATAGCCGAGAAAAAAACGAATTTGTGAACTTGAAACGTTGTGTTGGTTAATTAATTCAATTACAGTGTTGAAATCGCCTCCAATGTAAACTCCGTCAGTGATTTTTTGTGAATTAGGAATTACATTGCCGAGAGTGTGAATGAAATAGAGCCGATCACATGACAATGGTCCACCACAATATACAGTAAAATCATTGTGAGAATATATATCTGGAATTATATCGCTCAACACATATTTAGTGGGCTTATTCATCACAATTCCCATAGTGTTACTTTGAGGAGAATATTCAACAAGGCAAATCACAGCATGACAAAAATATTCCTCTCTTAAAAACGGCTCAGCAATAAGTAATGCACCTTGGAAAGGCATTTGTTTGCTTGTTTTGATGTTGAACAGAAAAGATTCAATATTTGTCATACTATATGTATATAATAATTACACTATAAATTTACATACTTTCTTTTAATAAAGAACTATTCGCTCTAAAAAAATATGCTACCTTTGCATAAAATTAAGTAATAATACCAAGTAAAAAATGTATAGAAAATTTAGAATAATATTGGCTATGTTATTTTTTATAGCCATTACTATGTTGTTTTTGGATTTTACAGGCGTTGCACAACAATGGTGGGGGTGGATTGCAAAGGTGCAGTTTGTCCCAGCGTTTTTGTCGCTAAATGTGATAGCAATAGTTATTTTATTGTTACTCACGTTGATATTTGGTAGGGCTTATTGCTCAGTGATATGTCCGTTGGGTATATTACAAGATATATTAATACATATTAGAGGATTGGTTGGTAAAAAGAAATCGCGTAAAAACAGATTTAATTACGCGAAGCCTAAAACTTGGTTAAGGTTGGGAATCTTGATTATATTTGTTGTTTTGTTGATGTTGGGAGTTTGTAATATTATTGGGACAACAATGGCTTCAATATTAGAACCTTATAGTATATACGGAAGAATCGCATCATCGCTTTTTGTTCCGATTTATGACGTTGGAAATAATATGATAGCCGATGCGATTGTTGATACTGAGTGTTATTGGTTTTATCATATTGAAAGTTATAATTATTTGCCTTTAACAATAATTGCTATTGCCTCTTTATTAGTTGTTAGCGTAATGGCTTGGTTGGGAGGAAGAGCATATTGCAATATGATTTGTCCGGTGGGGACTGTACTTGGTTATTTTAGTCGCTTTTCATTATTAAAGCCTGTTATTGATACATCGAAGTGTAATGGCTGCACTAAATGTGCACGTAATTGTAAGACATCATGTATAGATGCAAAGAATCATTATATAGATTATTCACGATGTGTGGTGTGTATGAATTGCATTGAGAATTGTAGCACAAATGCAATAAAATATAGTTGGCACAAGGGTATAAAATCAAAAGTCGATAATGAAAATGATGAGAAATTAGCTGATGGTAGAAGAAATTTCATGACAGTAGGCACGATGTTGACAACTGCATTAGCGGTGAAAGCTTCAGACAAAACGATTGATGGAGGGTTAGCACCTATTATCGAAAAAGAGAAGCCTCAACGAAAAAATAGGATTGTGCCTCCAGGTGCGGTGAGTCTTTCGCATTTACAACGCCATTGTACTGGTTGTCAATTATGCATTTCGGCTTGTCCAAATGGGGTGTTGCGACCGTCTATAAATTTAGACTCGTTTATGCAACCTATAGCGGAGTATGAACGTGGATATTGTCGTCCGGAGTGTGTGCGATGTTCTGAGGCTTGTCCTGTGGGTGCATTTCATAAGATAACCGTTGAGGAGAAAAGTTCGATACAAATTGGTTGTGCAGTTGTTAAACTTGATGCTTGTGTTATGGCTGCAAGAGGTCGCCGATGTGGTAATTGTGCAGATAAATGCCCCACCGGAGCAATAAAAATTGTGCCAATGAACCCAAATAATGAAAAATCACATTATATGCCCGTGGTTAATGAGTCGAAGTGTATAGGTTGTGGTGCTTGCGAATATTATTGTCCGGTGAGACCATTGAGTGCGATTTATGTAAATGGGAATGAAGTTCATCGCTCTATTTAATGCCTAAAAATCGAAAGATATGAAGAAATATAGTTCAGAAATAAATAGAAGAAAATTTTTGAAGATTTTAGGGATTGGAACAGCTGCATCAACGATAGCATCATGTGAGAACTCCACTGATGATATGTCTTATGAAGATGCAGAACGCCCAATCAAAGGAAATATGACCTATCGAGTAAATCCCAAAACTAAAGAGAACGTTTCATTACTCGGATATGGTTGTATGAGATTGCCGATGTTGACAACTGAAGGCGATGAGGAGATAATTGATCAAGAGGAGGTTAATAAATTGGTTGATTATGCAATTAAATATGGAGTAAATCTCTTTGACACTTCTCCTGCATATTGTAAAGGAATGTCGGAGCGTGCAATGGGAATCGCATTGAGTAGATACCCACGTGAAAGTTATTATCTTTCAACAAAATTGTCAAACTTTGCAGAAACTACATGGTCGAGAGAAAAATCACTCGAAATGTATCATAAATCATTTAAGGAGCTCCAAACAGATTATATTGATTATATGCACCTTCATGGCATAGGTATGAATGGAATGGAGGCATTTAATGCTCGATATATAGATAATGGGGTGTTTGACTATTTATTGAAAGAACGTGAGATAGGTAGGATAAGAAATTTGGGATTTTCATATCATGGTGATATTGAAGTGTTTGATTATTTGTTATCACAGCATGATGAAATGAAATGGGATTTTTGCTTAATTCAACTAAATTATATGGATTGGAAGCATGCTAAAGAGTTGAACGAGCGAAATACAAATGCTGAATATCTATATAATGAATTGGAGAAACGTGGTATTCCTGCAATGGTAATGGAGCCTTTATTAGGTGGAAGATTAGCCGATTTGAATGATTCGGTAGTCGCACAAATGAAGCAACGTCGTCCACAAGATAGTGTTGCCTCATGGGCTTTTCGTTTTGCAGGTTCAAAACCCGGGATATTGTCGGTATTAAGTGGTATGACTTATATTGAACATCTTCATGATAATTTAGTGACATATTCACCTTTAGAGCCTATTACAGATGACGAAGCTCAATTTTTGGAGGAGATGGCTCAGTTTATGCTCAAATTTCCAACAATACCATGTACTCAATGTGCATATTGTATGCCATGTCATAAGGGATTAGATATTCCTGCAATCTTTACACATTACAATAAGTGTGTGAATGAAGGAAATATGACTGATGATACTCGAGACCCACATTATGATGCTGCACGACGAGCGTTTTTGGTGGGATATGATAGGAAAGTCCCTAAATTACGTCAAGCAGGTCATTGTATATCGTGTGGAAAGTGTTTATCGCATTGTCCTCAAGGGATTGCAATTGATGTGGAATTGAAGAAAATCCATAATTACACTGAGGCATTAAAACAGAGGAAACAAACAACTGATTTAGTGAAAGACAAAATGCTTGCAGGTAATCATTCATTGGTAGTTGAAGCTACTAATGGCAAAGTATATACTTTTGATGGGCGAGGGGTTAAAGATTTGTATAGTCTCTATATTAATACACCTGATATACTTAAAGGAGCTGTTATTGCTGATAAAGTGATAGGGACAGGAGCAGCGACATTAATAGCTCTTGGAGGAATAAAAGAATATTACACAAATGTAATTAGTAAAGATGCATTTAATGTGTTAGAAAAGAATGGTATTTGTGGAAAATATGGAGAGTTGGTTGCACAAATTAAAAATCGCGATGGGTCGGGTAGATGTCCGTTAGAAACATGCCTTGACGGACATTTGAATGATGACGATGTATTAACAAGGATTTCTGAGTTTGTCAATAGCATAGTGTAAATGAAAAGCCACCCGATAAAGGTGGCTTTATTATTGTTAGAAATATTTGATTATTCTTTTTCGGCAAGATATTTTTCAGCATCAAGAGCTGCACGACAGCCCATACCTGCTGCAGAAATTGCTTGGCGATATCGTGGATCGGCAACGTCGCCAGCCGCAAATACCCCCTCAATATTAGTTGCAGAAGTTCCCCCTTCAAGTTTGATATATCCAACTTCATCAAGTTTGATATATTGGGCAAATACATCGGTGTTAGGTTTGTGTCCAATGGCAAGAAAGAAGCCATCGATGGCTATATCATAAAATCGTTCTTTTTCAGAGCCCTTGAACTCAACAAGGTGTGCTCCTTCAACAAATTCTTCTCCAAAAAGCCCAACGGTGTTGGTGTTAAATAGCACTTCAATGTTTTCTTTTTCAAAAACTCGGCGTTGCATAACATCGGACGCACGAAGGTGGTCTTTGCGAACAATCATATATACTTTTTTCGCCAAATTGCTTAAGTATATTGCTTCTTCGCAAGCAGTATCGCCACCACCCACAACGGCAACTGTGCGTTTGCGATAGAAGAACCCGTCGCAAGTAGCACATGCAGAAACACCTAATCCATTGTATTTCATTTCATCATCAAGACCGAGATATTTTGCAGATGCACCAGTGGCAATGATTACTGTATCGGCAGTAATTGTAATATCATTGTCAATTGTTAATTCGAAAGGACGGGTATCAAAGTTGACAGAAGTTACTATCCCTTTTCGAAGCTCTGCCCCAAATCGTTCTGCCTGTTGGCGTAAATCTGTCATAAGTTGAGGACCTGTAACACCTTCGGGATAACCGGGGAAGTTCTCAACCTCTGTTGTAATTGTTAATTGTCCACCAGGTTGGTTCCCTTCATATAATATAGGTGAAAGATTCGCACGCGATGCATAGATCGCAGCTGTGTATCCGGCAGGTCCGGAGCCAATTATAAGGCATTTAGTGTGGTTTGTTGTCATATTAATTTGTGTTATTAGATTTATCTTAAATCAATTATTTCTACACCGGGATATTTTGTTGCATTAAATGTAAATGTTGATGTGGGAAGAGTGTTTCCTACACTAATTGATTTGATTTTTATAGTTGCTTTGTTATTATTTTTAGTTGTAATAACAATTAGTGATGGGAAATATGTTGTTGGGTTAAAATTGATTACAATATTAGTTATTGCGTGATTTTTTTTCTTAGGTGTTAATGAGATTCTATAACCATTATTCTTATCCATTAACTTTGCGTTGTAGTCATTTCGAAAACTTCCAATAATTGCAAACGGATTTATTTGTTGTAATTCTTCAGCAGTTGGTTCGCTAATGTTAACTTCATTTGCCGTGGGAGAGTAACTCCATTGAGTTTTGCCATCAAACCAAGTAGAAAGCTGAGAAGTTTTTATGACGAATTTATTTCCTGCTATAGTAATTGTACCAGCTTCAGAACCATTGTCAATAATATTAAAAGACGCAGAAATTGATTTGCTATTAACGTATTTATTAGATGCATTTGCTAATATCTCATTTGCTGTAATAGCATTAGCTGAGATTGTTGATGCAATCAATACAATGAAGAATAAAATATGTCTTAGTTCTTTAATCATATTAATTTGATTGTAAAAATCTAAAATAGTTTAATTAAATGATTCAAGTATGCGTTCGAGTTGTAAAGAATCTATTAACACTTGTCGAGGCTTACCCCCCTGAGATGGACCAACAATTCCTGCAGATTCCATTTGGTCCATAATTTTTCCGGCACGATTATAGCCAATCGAATATCTACGTTGCAAAGATGATGTAGATGCAGTTTGTGAATTAATTATAAATCGTGCTGCTTCTTCAAATAGAGGGTCGCGGTCAGTTATGCTACCAGATGTAATAGGGTCATTATTTTCAGGAAAATATTCGGGTAGATAGTAGGCATGCTCATAGCCGATTTGGTCATCAATGTGATTACATATTGCCTCAACCTCCGGAGTGTCGATAAATGCACATTGAACACGTTGCATATCTCCATTGTGAGAGAATAACATATCTCCTCGGCCAATTAATTGGTTGGCACCTGTGCGGTCGAGAATTGTTTTACTATCAACCATCTGAGATACGCGGAATGCAATGCGACCGGGAAAGTTTGCTTTGATAATACCTGTGATAACATTTGTAGATGGTCGCTGAGTTGCAATAATCATGTGCATACCCACAGCACGAGCTTTTTGTGCAATGCGAGCAATAGGAGTTTCAACTTCTTTTCCTGCAGTCATAATTAAATCGGCAAACTCATCAACAATCATTACAATATATGGTAAGTATTTATGACCTTTTTCAGGATTTAGTCTGCGTGAAATAAATTTTGCATTGTATTCAGCAATAGAGCGAACTTCGGCATCTCTCAATAAATTATAACGATTATCCATTTCAATACATAGTGAGTTAAGTGTAGTTACCACTTTTGCCGGGTCGGTAATAATCGCTTCCTCTTCATCAGGGAGTTTGGCAAGATAATGACGTTCTAATTTAGAATATAAACTAAATTCGACCATTTTGGGGTCAATAAGTACAAATTTTAATTCAGCCGGGTGTTTTTTGTATAGTAAAGATGCAATTATTGCGTTTAGCCCAACAGATTTTCCTTGACCTGTTGCTCCGGCAACAAGCAAATGTGGCATTTTTGTTAAATCGGCAATAAACACATCATTAGATATTGTTGCACCCATTGCCATTGGTAGTGCATATTTGCACTCTTGGAATTTTTTAGATGCAATGATAGAGCGGAATGAAACTGTTTGAGGATCTTTATTCGGAACTTCAATGCCAATAGTTCCTTTCCCAGGAATAGGTGCGATGATACGTATGCCTAAGGCTGCAAGACTTAATGCGATGTCATCTTCGAGACGTTTAATTTTTGCAATTCTAACACCTTCGGCTGGTATAATTTCATAAAGTGTAACAGTAGGACCAACTGTAGCTTCAATGTGAGAAATCTCAATTGTATAGTCTCTAAGTGTTTTTGTAATTCTTTCTTTGTTATCCTCTTGTTCTTGTTGATCTACACTATTTTCTTTAATAATACGACTAATTAATAAATCAAGAGTAGGGAAGCGATATCTTGATAATTCTGCCGTTGGATCATATACATCAGAGTTAATTTCTTCAGCAATTTCTATTGTCGATGTATTAATGTTCAATGAAACTTCATTATTTGTTTCAGCCTTGTTTTCAATTATAATATCGTCTTTAGGCTTTATAATGATAGTTTCATCAAAGTCTTCAGGTGTAGAATTATAATCTTCTTTAGTTACTTCGATTTGTTTAGTTATTTCGGTAGGTTTGCGAGTTGTTTTTTTAGTGGTAATTTCATCTTCATATCCACTATCGGCATTTATGCGTTGTGGAGTTTTAATGTGAGGTGCAATGCGATTTTTATATGTAGAAAATATGTTATGTATCTCATTGAGAAATATAATAACGACTAATGTTATGATTAAGATATTAACTAAGACAGTACCAAATAATCCAGTAGTTTTTAATAATATATCATTAATATGGTACCCATGTTGTCCACCTAAATATAAAGGTGTTGTTGAATTGTATGTTAAAAATCCTAATACAATAGATGTTGCTATTGATAAAATAAGACACTTAAATGTGAAAGACCAGAAATTTAATTTTGTTTTTCTAAGTAATGCAAGACCAATTATAGAAATATACAAAATTAGGACAAAAGCCCCTAATCCCAACCATTTTGTTAGTGCGACATGTGATATATATGCACCAAATGATCCTGCAACATTTTGTGTCGCGTTATTTCCACTCCCGGCTTCAATGATGGAGTTGTTAGTAATAATACTTTGGTCTTCTGCTCCAAAACTGATATGCGAAATAGATGCAATAGTAACAAATGCTGCAAAGAAAATTAAAAAGATTCCTATATATATATGCGTATTACGATTATTAAAAATATTAATTAAAGAGGATTTGCTTTCATCAGAGTTCCCTTTATTAGATTTCTTTTGATGCTTTTTTTTAGGTTGAGCATCTTGAGATTCGTTAGTAAAACCATTAGTTTCACTATAAGAGTTGTCGTGTATGTTTTCAGGATTGTATCCGTTAGGAGAAAAATTTATTTTTTCCATGTAAGTAATTGCTTAAAGGTTATGTAGTTCTTCAATCATTTTTAGTGGGTCTTGTGCAGAAAATACAGCATTACCGGCAACAAGTATGTCGGCACCAGCTTCAGCAAGAAGTTTGCCAGTTTCAAGGTTGACACCACCATCGACTTCAATTGACGCTTTTGAACCAGATAGTGAGATTAATTCTTTAAGCTGTTTGACTTTTTTTAGAGAGTTTGGAATAAATGATTGTCCTCCAAACCCAGGGTTAACCGACATTAATAAAACCATATCAAGTTCTGTGATTATATCTTCGAGAGACGAAACCGGGGTTGACGGATTTAATGTTACTGCAGCTTTCATTCCTGCATTTTTGATAGCTTGAACGGTGCGGTGCAAATGAATGCAAGCTTCTTGATGTACATTCATAATCTCAGCACCACAATCCCGGACTTGGCTAATATAATTTTGTGGATTTACAATCATTAGATGAACATCAAGTGGTTTTGTTGCAATTTTTTGAACAAATTTAATAACCGGAAAACCAAAAGATATATTTGGGACAAATACCCCGTCCATGATGTCAAGATGAATCATGTCGGCTAAACTATTGTTAAGCATTCTGACATCATTGTCAAGATTGCCAAAATTTGCAGATAGTAAAGAAGGAGATATTTTCATAATAATATTATTTTTTTTGCTTGATTATATTCCAAATAATGAATAATACACATATCCCACCAATAGCAAGACCTCCATATGTTAGATAGTGGTTGTATTTTTCAACGTTTAATAATAGTTCTTCGGTTGTTTTAATTCCAGGGATCGAGGTAAGGATATAGCCTAATATTGCTAATGCGATATTCCAAATTAAAGCACCAAACGTTGTGAATATGGTAAATTTAATAATGCTCATTCGTGCCAATCCGGCGGGGATTGATATCAATTGACGAATCCCGGGAATTAGACGCCCAATAAATGTGGAGATACTGCCATGTTGGTCAAAGTATTTTTCAGCTTTCTCGATTTTTGTCTGATCTAATAGACAAATGTGCCCAAATTTGCTATTCGCAAATTTGTAAACGATAGGTCTGCCTAACCAAATAGCGAGATAATAGTTTATGTATGCACCTACTAAAGCTCCAATTGTAGCAAAAAAGATTACTAAAAAAAAATTCATTGATGAGCTTTCTTGTAGGGCAAGATATGCTGCAGGAGGAACAACTAATTCTGATGGAAATGGAATGAATGAACTTTCAATTACCATGAAGATGAAAACAAATAAGTAGTTTGCATTTTCAACAAACCACTTGAAAAACTCGCTTGCATCAAAAATTGCCAAGGGGATTATATCTAACATAATTTTGTAGGTTGTTATAGGTTATATTATAATGCAAAGTTACAATGTTTATTTTCAGAAAGCAAATATAAATTTACTCATTTTGATTCAAAATCGCTAAATTTTCAAACAGCGTTTTATAAAATGAAGCCTTTTGGGGTAAGGATAGGGGATATGCTCTTGATGTAGAGGGCATTCGGTAGATTCGTATAACTCGTTTTTTAATTATAGCCTCTACATAGTTGCCAATTTTTGGAATTGTAGTGTTTGTTATGTTAGCAATAACCTCAGCCGCTTTTTGCCCGGTTGAAACTATGTTGTTGCATTCTGAATTTGCACATAATATGTCGACTAAATTAATTGGTGTTATAATTTCTAAAAATTTATCAGAAGCGTTGTTATTATGCCTTATTGCTTCTATTGCTGAATCTGCAATTGCAATTTTGTGTTTCTCAAGAAATGTAATAATCTTGTCTTTATTAAATGCAGATTTTTCCGTATGCCAAAAATATTGAACGTTGTTGTAAAATATTAGGCCAATAACTCTCCAAAAATCATTAATTTTATTTGGATAATAAAAATCCATACACCATTTATCCTCTTTAGGGGGAAATGAACCTAAAAATAATATTTTAGCACCATCAGGAATAAATGGAGTCCATGGGTGTCGTTCGATATTAATATTGTTACTCATAATAGCACAAATATAATAAATTTTGTTAAGAATCAATCAATATTTTCTAAAAACTATTTTCTTAATAAAGTCTGTTAATTTATATGGAATTTATTACACTTGAAATACCGATTAATTAAAAAAAGTGTTTATCTTTGCATAATAATTTGATTTAATAAGATGAGAAGAATGAAAACATATTTAAAATTACTACCCTTAACTTTATTAATATTATTTTCAAGTTGCTCGACTGCCCACAAAAAAGTCCCGTATATGGTTGATGCTGAAACAATTCCAACTGAGGTTCTCGCAAAAGTGGCATCAGCGGCAGATCCTGTAATTTCGGCTGGAGATTTGTTGAATATTGAGGTTACCGGGTCAGACATGGTTGGGGTATCGCTTTTTAATAAAGGGAAATATGTCGCTTTAGATGGAACTATAACACAATCAAATGCTAATAATACTTTATCAAGTGGCTCCCCTGAAAAGTCAACATTGTATTATTTAGTAGATAAAAATGGTGATATTGAATTTCCAATAATCGGAAAACTTCAAGTTGGAGGATTGACAAAATCTCAAATAGTTGATGTGGTTCAAAATGCGATTTATCCTAAGTATATTAAGGAAAAGCCTGCTGTAGACGTTCGTTTAATGAATTTTAGGGTCACTGTTTTAGGAGCTGTAAAATCTCCTGGTGTAATTGAATCAAAAACAGAACGAATGAATTTCCTTGAAGCAATTGCATCTGCTGGAGATTTAGATATTAAGGGGCAGAGAGAGAATATAATGCTAATAAGAACAAACGAAAATGGTCAACGAGAAATACATAGATTAAACCTAAATGACAAGGAAATTTTATTGTCTCCTTATTTTAATTTGCAACAGAATGATATAATATATGTTCAACCTAATGAATCTGCAGCACATGCGGCATGGCAATTAAATCCTGTTGTAAATGCAACAATAACAATTGTTGGCGGTATTTCTTCTATTCTTGCATTAGTGGTTGGTATTGCAAATTTGGTAAAGTAAAAATAATAATAAGATGGTAGATAAGAATAATAACATAGATAATCAGGAAAAACAGGAAGATGTATTTGATTTAGTAGGATTGTTGCTTGATTATCTTGCTAATTGGAAGTGGTTTGTAGCATGCGTTTTGGTCGCAGCTGCAGTTGCATACTATTTAATAGCTACAATAGTTCCCACTTATGAGGTGACGGCTTCTATTTTCTTAAGTGATGATAATGCAGCTAATACTAACGCAGTGTCATTAAATGCTTCGTCTCCATTGGTAGATCAGAAAAGTTTTATTGATGAAACTGAGATAGAGATCTTAAAATCAAGAAACAATCTAATTAAGATTGTTGATAGTTTGGGGTTGGCGTATTCGTATTATAATGTTAAGAAACTTAGAGATTATCCAATATATGGAACAAATATAGTTAATGCTAAATTAGATTCGGTAAGTCTTAAAAATCTATCATCACCAATTGATATATTAGTAAACAAGGTTGAAAATGAATATCAATTTGATGTAACAACTCATTATGGTGGTGTTAAAGAAGTGAAAAATGTAACTACTGATAAGTTGCCGATAACTATTGAATTAAGTCAAGGAACATTGGTTCTATCGCCATCAAAAGTAACTAATAAATTTGAAGGAACACAAAAAATTAAAATCAAGAATCCTAATTCAGTGGCAGCACGTTTGGCTAGTAGTTTGAATATTTCTTTTGCAAAAAATTCATCAACAATTTTACGCATAACATGCTCTACTCCCATAATACAAGAAGGTATTGATGTTGTAAATACATTAATTTCATTTTATAATCAAGATATAATTGCAGATAAGAATAGGTCGGCAATGCAAACGGAAGCATTTATTCTTGATCGTTTAGTCTTGATTTCAGGTGAATTAAAAGATGTTGAAAATAGATTAGAGGAGTATCGAAAAGCAAACAATATTACAGACTTGAGTGCTCAAGCTCAGATGAGTTTGGCAAAGAAGAGTACAACTGAAGGACAAATCGCAGATGTTGTTGCTCAACAAAAAATTATCAGTTCGGTTGAGAATGCAATTTCTAAGCAGGATGACTATGCACATATTCCTCAAATTGTTGACGATTCGGATTTGAGTTCATTGATTGATGGATATAATAAAAAGGTTTCCCAATTGGAACGACAAAAAGAATCCAGTACAGAGGATAATCCAATAATTAAATCAATGCAAGATGATTTAGCTCGCGAGAAGAGTAGGATTTTTCAAAATATTCAATCGGCAAAAGCTAATTTGTCGGTTAAGCATAGTAGTATAGTTGCGATGGATAGTAAAAGTGCAGGTCAGCTTGCAAATTTACCTCCAATAGATAAAGGTTTACAAGAAATTTTCCGTGAACAACAAGTTAAAGTAAATATATACACATTTTTGTTGCAACGAAGAGAAGAGATTGCACTGCAAAAAACATTGGCGACACCTACAGCTCGTTTAATTGATAATCCATTGGGTAGTGGTCCGGTTGCTCCAAGAAAGATGACAATATATGGAATCTCAATTTTAATAGGTTTTTTACTCCCTGCGTTGGTGATATTCATAAGAAGATTAATATTTCCTATATTTAAGGATAAAGAAGATGTTGAACGTGTTTCTAATATTCCAATTTTAGGTGAAATATGTTTGGCAGATAAGAAGGAGGGGAGACTTGTAATAGGAGAAAATTCATCTACACCTATTGCAGAGATGTTTAGATTAGTTAGAAATAACATGCAGTTTGCTTTAACTGGAAATACAAAAAAAGTTATTTTAGTAACATCTTCATTGTCTGGCGAAGGTAAAACATTTATAGCGTCAAATCTTGCATTATCTTTTGCGTTAACCGGAAAAAAAACCGTTGTTGTTGGTATGGATATTAGACGCCCTGTGTTAGCACATTTATTCGACTTAAATAATGATTGCGGTGTAACATCGTACTTGTCTGGTAATTGCTCTGATATACTTGAATGTTCACACCAATCTAAAGTTATTGAGAACTTATATGTGATACCAGGTGGACCAGTGCCTCCTAATCCTAATGAATTGTTGCTTAGCGAAAATCTCAAGTTGATGTTTGAACAGTTGAAAACACAATTTGATTATATTATAGTGGATTCTGCTCCGATTGGAGTTGTTTCTGATAGTTATCTTATCGCTCCATTTGTTGATATGGAATTGTATGTTGCAAGAGCAAATTATTCAACAAAGAGATGTTTGAAAGTTATGCATCAAGCGATAGATTCAGGGAGATTACCCAATTGTTATATGGTATTAAATGGCGTAAACGTTAAATCCAGTTCCTATAATTATCGTCGCTATGGTTATTATGGTAAATATGGTAAGAGCTACGGATATGGATATGGTTATTCTCACATGGAAACACCTTCGCTTAAGTCAAGAATTAAAAGAATTTGGCGGAAAGCGACGATGAATTAAGATTTAATATAGTGTGAGTTTTGTTAAAGATTGATGAAAATATGGTTTAACATTAAATCAATATTTATGAATAAGTATTTAGCGGAAATGGTGGGAACTATGGTTCTCGTATTAATGGGTTGTGGTACAGCAGTTAGTCTTAATTGTGGTGTTGATACAGCATCAGTCGTTGGCACAGCTATGGCTTTTGGTTTGGCAGTAGTTGCTATGGCCTATACGATAGGAGGAGTGTCAGGTTGTCATATTAACCCTGCAATAACATTTGCAATATGGGCTTCAGGAAAAATGAGTGGAAAAGACGCAATTAGCTATGTTGTATTTCAGATATTAGGTGCATTTATAGGCTCAGCTTTATTATATGCGTTTGTGGCTAATTCGGGCATTGTATTTGAAGGGACAACTACTGGTGCAAATGTGTGTAGTGGAAGTATTTCAGGTGGCTTGTTTGTTGAATTTATCTTGACATTTATTTTTGTTTTAGTTGTTTTAGGTACAACTGATGATAAAAAAGGAGCAGGTAATTTTGCGGGCTTGGCTATTGGTTTGAGTTTAATCCTAATTCATTTTGTTGGTATTAAATATACTGGAACATCAGTAAATCCTGCTCGTTCAATTGCTCCAGCAGTATTTCAAGGAGGAGATGCGTTAAGTCAACTATGGGTATTTATTGTTGGTCCACTTGGAGGTGCTTCTTTAGCTACTGCAATATGGAAATTAATAGGTGGTTGCTCAAAATGTAAAAAATAAGGGTAATGATGCCAAAATAAGAATATTAAAAAAATAACCTCTAAAACTTAGAGGTTATTTTTTTTGTCTATATTTTAGAGATTATGCCTTAACTCGTTCGACATAAGAACCATCACGAGTATCAATCTTAACTTTATCTCCAATATTACAGAAAAGAGGAACACGAACTTCAGCACCTGTTTCAAGGGTAGCAGGTTTTAATGTGTTTGTTGCAGTATCTCCTTTAATGCCGGGTTCAGTGTATGTGATTTCAAGAACTACACTAATTGGCATTTCGCATGTAAGAATTGTGTCAGATGCAGCATGAACCATTGCTTCACAAATATCACCTTCTTTGAGGAATTGTACTCCTTCAATACTTTCTCCGGGAAGAGCAACTTGTTCAAATGTTTCAGTGTGCATGAAGTTATAACCCATATCATCTTTGTAAAGATATTGGTAAGGACGACGTTCAATTCTTACTTCTTCAACTTTTACACCTGAGTTCCATGTTTTGTCTAACACACGACCTGTTTTTACGTTTTTTAGTTTAGTGCGAACGAAAGCAGGACCTTTGCCCGGTTTAACATGTAAAAATTCTACAATAAAAAAGTAGTTGCCATCAATGTCGAGGCACATGCCATTTTTGAAATCTGCTGTAGTAGCCATAAATATAAATTTAATTGAATTAAAAATCTAATTTTATAATCAGAAATATTGTATCTAATTATGTTGCAAAGATACGAATTTCATGTTGTTAATTAAACTTTTGAGAATAATATTTATATAATAGATATATTTTTACTCAAAAATAGCATTAAATATAAAAAAATCTTGTTATTTTGTAGTGAATTTTATTTTTAACTTAAATCATATACTACTCATGAATTTGAACTTATTTTTGTTAGCACCAGTAGCATCGGTGGTTGCTTTATTATTTGCGTGGTATTTTTACCGTCAAATGAAAAAACAAAGTGAAGGGACTCCCATTATGGCAAAAATTGCATCTCATGTAAGAAAAGGTGCAATGTCTTATCTAAAACAGCAATATAAGATTGTAGGTATTGTCTTTTTAGTATTAGTAATTCTATTTTCAATAATGGCTTATGGTTTTGGTGTTCAAAATACATGGGTACCAATTGCTTTTTTAACTGGTGGCTTTTTTTCCGGTTTGTCTGGTTTTTTAGGCATGAAAACGGCAACATACGCATCGGCTCGAACAGCAAATGCAGCTCGTGAATCATTAAATGGAGGCTTAAAGGTTGCGTTTAGAAGTGGTGCAGTAATGGGTTTGGTTGTAGTTGGTTTGGGATTATTAGATATATCATTTTGGTATCTATTATTAAATTATCTAATTCCAGAAGGAGCTAATCCAACTACGAAGTTATGCATAATAACAACTACAATGTTGACATTTGGAATGGGTGCAAGTACACAAGCACTATTTGCTCGCGTTGGAGGTGGCATCTATACAAAAGCAGCTGATGTTGGTGCAGATTTGGTTGGTAAAGTTGAAGCAGGAATACCTGAAGATGATCCACGAAATCCGGCAACTATTGCAGATAATGTCGGTGATAATGTTGGTGATGTAGCCGGAATGGGAGCTGATTTGTATGAATCATATTGTGGTTCAATATTAGCGACATCAGCACTTGGTGCTGCAGCGTTTATTACCTCAGGTAATGTGGAAATGCAATATAAGGCTGTTATTGCTCCAATGTTAATTGCTGCAGTAGGAATATTTTTATCCATTATTGGAATCTTTGCGGTTAAAACTAAAGAGAATGCTAAAATGAAAGATTTGTTATCTTCATTGTCATTTGGGACAAATTTAAGTTCAGCATTGATAGTGTTGGCTACATTTGGGATATTATGGTTGTTAGGAATCACAAATTGGTGGCAAATCGCATGTTCTGTAGTTATAGGGCTTATAGTTGGGATAATTATCGGTCAATCTACAGAATATTACACATCACAATCCTATACCCCAACAAAAAAATTAGCCAATAGTGGAAAAACCGGACCGGCAACAGTAATAATATCCGGAGTCGGTTTAGGTATGGTATCTACAGCAATACCAGTGATAGCTGTAGTTGCAGGTATAATTCTCTCATATTGGTTTGCTGCAAATTTTGATATGGCAAATGTAGGTATGGGATTATATGGTATTGGTATTGCTGCGGTTGGAATGTTGTCAACATTGGGAATTACCTTAGCAACAGATGCTTATGGACCAATTGCTGATAATGCAGGAGGAAATGCTGAAATGAGTGGATTAGGCGAAGAAGTTAGAAAAAGGACTGATGCTTTAGATTCTCTCGGAAATACTACTGCTGCAACCGGCAAGGGCTTTGCTATTGGCTCTGCTGCATTGACAGGATTAGCATTGTTAGCATCATACGTAGAAGAAATTAGAATTGGATTAGAAAGAATCGGTACAACGGTATTAGAATTGCCTGGTGGTGTTGTTAAACCGTTGCATGAAGCCTCATTTACTGATTTTATGGTGTATTTCGATGTTTCATTAATGAACCCAAAAGTTTTGTCAGGAATGTTTATTGGTAGCATGATGGCATTTTTATTTTGTGGATTAACAATGAATGCAGTTGGTCGTGCGGCACAAAGCATGGTTGAGGAAGTTCGTAGGCAGTTTAGAGAAATTAATGGAATATTAACCGGTCAATCTGAACCTGATTATGCTCGATGTGTTCAAATTTCAACTAAAGGGGCTCAAAAAGAAATGGTGTTACCATCTGTTTTGGCTATAATTGTGCCTATTATTTCCGGTTTGATATTTGGAGTATCTGGAGTAATAGGGTTATTAGTAGGAGGATTGTCAGCAGGCTTTGTTTTAGCTATTTTTATGGCGAATGCCGGTGGTGCATGGGATAATGCTAAAAAGTATGTAGAGGAAGGTAACTTTGGAGGTAAGGGTAGCGATGTTCATAAAGCTACGGTTGTTGGTGATACCGTAGGTGATCCATTCAAAGATACCTCTGGACCAAGCCTAAATATTTTAATAAAATTGATGTCTATGGTGGCAATTGTAATGGCCGGGTTAACTGTCTCGTGGAGCTTGTTTTAGATAATTTATGTATTAAAAAAGCCATATCGATTCGGTATGGCTTTTTTTTGTTTTTGATATTGATGAAAAATTGATTTAGCAGTTATTGATTTTATACGTATAAAATTAGGTCATATTTATGATTGAATCGTTTGTTTTTTGTAACTTTGTAAAAATAGTATTTTGAGTAAATGAGCGAGAATAGTTTAAGTCAATTATATCTAAAAGATACGGCATTTCAGAATTTGATGCAACGCCGTATTTTCAATGTTTTACTTATCGCATCTCCATACGACGCTTTTATGATGGAAGAGGATGGGCGAGTAGAAGAACAACTATATTTTGAGTATGTATCATTAAATCTAAGCTCCCCCCCTCGTGTAGTACAGGTTTCTCATATCGACGATGCTTTACAAATGTTGGCTATTAAAAATTTTGATTTAATAATAGCCATGCCAGGTGTAGATATTAGTGAGACATTTACAGGAGCTCGTATTATAAAAGAAAAATATCCTCAAATACCTATTATTGCGTTAACGCCATTTTCAAAAGAAGTATCACGACGACTTTCACAAGAAGATATTTCCGGGATTGATTATGTGTTTAGTTGGTTAGGTAATGTCGATTTGTTATTAGCTATAATTAAATTGCTTGAGGATAAAATGAATGCTGATAATGATGTGTTAGATGTTGGCGTTCAAATGATAATGCTGGTAGAAGATTCTGTTAGATTCTATTCCTCGATATTACCTCATTTATATAAGTTTCTATTAACTCAATCAAAGGAATTTTCGACAGAAGCGTTAAATGAACATGAGCAAATGTTGCGAATGCGTGGACGACCTAAAGTAATGTTGGCTCGTGATTATGAAGAAGCTATGGCTATTTATGGAAAATATGGTAGCAATATGCTTGGAGTAATAAGCGATGTGTCATTTAAGGTTGGAAGTGAAAAAGATGCAAAAGCCGGGATTAGGTTTGCTAAATTTTTAAGAGAAAAAGACCCATTTCTTCCAATTATTGTAGAATCATCTGAAATTGAAAATTCTAATCATGTAAAAGAGTTTGATGGAATTTTCTTAGATAAGAACTCAAAGAAACTTCCCGTTGATTTGGGCAAAGCTATTATGAAAAACTTTGGATTTGGCGATTTTGTTATGAATGACCCAAATACAGGAGAAGAAATAATCAGAATAAAATCATTGAAAGATTTACAGGATCATATCTTTGATATACCGGCTGAAGCATTACATTATCATGCGTCATCAAACGATATTTCAAGATGGCTTTATTCGAGAGCCATGTTTCCGATTGCTGAAGTCGTTAAGCATCATAGATTTGATTCACTTGAGGAGGCTCCTGCAGTGCGACAACTATTTTTTGATTTGATTGTAAAATATCGAAAAATGAAGAATCGAGGAGTTGTTGCTGTATTCAAAAAAGATAGATTTGACCATTATTCAAATTTTGCACGTATAGGGCAGGGCTCATTAGGAGGTAAAGGTCGTGGTTTAGCGTTTATCGATTCAATTATAAAGAAAAATCCTATATGTGATAATCTTGATGGCGTGTCAATATCGATTCCACGAACCGTAGTATTATGTACAGATATTTTTGACGAGTTTATGTCGTCAAATGATTTGTACCCAATAGCATTAAGTGATATTCCTGATGAGAAAATTTTACAATCTTTTTTACAAGCAAGATTACCAGAACGTTTAATAGAAGATTTTTTTGCATTATTTGAGGTTGTTGATAAACCATTAGCAATTAGAAGCTCAAGTTTATTAGAAGATTCGCATTATCAACCGTTTGCTGGCATCTATTCTACATATATGATTCCACATGTTGATGACAAATATGAAATGCTAAGAATGTTAAGTGATGCGATTAAAGGTGTATATGCATCAGTCTTTTATTCAGATAGTAAGGCATATATGACCGCAACAAGTAATGTTATAGACCAAGAAAAAATGGCAGTTATAATTCAGGAAGTTGTTGGTGATTATCATAATAACTATTATTTTCCATCATTTAGTGGTGTTGGTCGGTCATTAAATTATTATCCAATAAATGATGAATTGCCCGAAGATGGTGTTGCTGAGATTGCTGTGGGATTAGGAAAATATATTGTTGATGGAGGGTTAAGTTTGAGATTTTCTCCACGTCATGCAGATAAAGTGCTTCAAACATCTACTCTTGATTTGGCTTTAAGAGATACACAAACACGATTTTATGCTTTAGATATGCATAAAATTGAACAGGAGTTTAATGTTGATGATGGTTTTAATATTTCTAAAAATAAAATACAAGATTTTGCATCAACAGGCTCATTGAAATATATGGTTTCAACATATGATTATGTTGATCAGAGATTGATTGATAATGAATTTGGTGATGGACGTAGAGTTGTAACATTTACAAATATGTTGCAACATAAGGCATATCCATTGGCTCCATGTATTGATTTTATGTTAACAAATGGACAAAAGGAGATGTGTCGCCCAATTGAAATAGAATTTGCCGGAGTTGTAGATGAAAAAGGAGATTCTAAAGGGCGTATATATTGGTTACAAATAAGACCCATTATCGATAAAAAAGATTTGGTAGATGAAAGTATTTTACAAATTAATAATGATGATGCATTACTAAAGAGTAATACTGCCTTAGGGCATGGAAATATTGAAAATGTTAGCACTATATTATATGTTAGACCAGAAAATTTTTCTCCATCGAATAATTCTTTAATTGCTCGTGAAATTGAAAAAATAAATAAATCATTTGTCGCAAATAATGAGTATTACATATTAATCGGCCCTGGACGTTGGGGTTCAAGCGATACTGCGTTGGGAATTCCAGTAAAGTGGCCCAATATATCAGCTGCACGTTTGATTGTAGAATCATCTTTGAGTAATTATAGAATTGAACCAAGTCAAGGAACTCATTTCTTTCAAAATTTGACATCTTTTGGTGTTGGATATTTTACAATAAATCCCTCATCATCTGATGGAATATATGATATTGACTATCTTAATAAATTACCTGCAACCTATGAAAGTGATTATATTAGAATAGTCAAGTTTAACAAACCATTATCTATTGGTATAAATGGGTTAAAAGGGATAGGAGTTGTTGCTAAACCTCAGTAAAAAATAATTGTTATGTCAATATTTAATAATATTAAAAAATCTCTTGGTTTTAGTGTCTCAGAGGAAACTGTAAGTTATTCCGTTGAAAATGAATATATTTCAAATTCAAAAGAGAGTAAATTAAAAAAAGAAATACCAATAAATATAGAAGCAGATTCAAATGTCGATAAATTGGCAAAAGATGAGCAACTAAAAAGAATGCAATTAGCAATCTTTGATGGAGTTGTAGCTATTTTCAATAATTCACTGCCTGATTTTATAAAAAACAGCATTGATGAAGATGCCCAAAAAGAATATATTTTCAATTCCTTAGAAGAATCTATTAGAAAATATATAGAGAATGTAGGTGAAGAATCTCGCCGCAACAGTGAGTTATTATGGAGTAAGGAAAAATTGTTGTTTTTAAACGAAATTAAAGAAGTTAAATCTAAATGTGGAGAACTTGAAAACGCAAAAGAAGATCTTAAAAAACAACTATTGAGTGCAGAGCGTCAAAAACGAGCCTTATCAACTCGATTACATGATTTAGAAGTACAAGTAACGTCTTTTGAGGCAGAAAAAGAACAATATGAATTAGAAAATAGAAGTTTAGTTAATAAATTGAAGGCCTCAAATGTTATCGATGCAGATATTGAAGCATTAAGAAATGATAATATTAGGCTTCAACGAGAATTATCAGATATTAAAATTAAATCGCAACAATCAGATAATGGCCAAGTCAATGATTTAGTCTCTCAAATATCTAAATTAACTGAAGAAAATAATTCATTGAAACAATCAATAGAGCAATTGAAAGTAAAAGAAGAGTTATCTGATGCTATGATAAATGAGTTGAATGAAAAAGCATCAAATGCCTTACGACAACTTCAAAATAATGATAGAGAAGTGAAAGAAATAGATGATTTATCATGTAAAGTTAATTCTTTAGAAAAGCAACTTGAATGTGTCAATGACGAGTTAAAATCTAAAATAAAGGAATTGAATGATGCTCATAAAGAGTTAGAAATTATTGAAGAGATTCAATCAGAAATGGCTAAATTCGAGGCTATAAAAGTGAAAAATGCTGAAGAAATCGCTAATCTAAAACAAGAAGTGATTTTCCATAAAGCTCGAGTAAAAGAATTAGAGGAAGATACTGAATCATTAAAAAGTACTATAGAAAATAATTTATATAATCAAGCTATTTCTGAAGACTTATTGAAAAATGAAATTAAACAATTAAAAGAACTCCAAAAAAGTCAATCAAATAGGAAGTCAAGAAAGAAACAAGATGTGTCGCCAGTTAAAATATCAGCAATAGATGAGTCAATAGTAGATGCTGATTGGTTAATATCAATACCACCCGAAGGAACTGTTACTCGTCCGGCTTCATCAACTAATCCCGAAGATTTTGGGTATCAAGCTCCTCCAAAGAAAAATACTCCAGAGAATGAGGCTCAAATGTCATTATGGTAATTTAATGTTTAATAATATAGAAGTATGAGATATAAAATACAATTGTTTTTGTTAGTGTTATTTGTAGCTATTAATATGTCTGCTACAAATAAATGTTACAATGACATTAAAAATTATGTATATCCTGAAAATGTCGCAAAGTCGCCAAAATTGTTTTCTTATATGCCTGATGAAAAAACATATTTAATTTTATCAGATGATGGAAAATCCATATTGCAATATGGAATTGATAATGGTGAGTTGCTTGGTACGATTTTAGATGTAACTTTAACACGAGAGAATACTATAAAAAATATCCAAGGCTTTACAATCAGCCCATGTGGGACTAAACTTCTTGTATATAATAATGCATCTAAAATATATCGTCGCTCTTTTGACGCAGAATTTTATGTATTTGATATTAAACGCAATATATTAAAGCCATTATCAACTAATCACAAAAGGCAAAGAGCACCTATATTCTCAAACGATGGCAGAATGGTTGCGTTTGTTGCACAAAATAATATTTACATAAAGAAATTGGATTATGATAGTGAAGTAGCTGTTACTGTTGATGGTAGGCTAAATTCGATAATAAATGGTGTTCCTGATTGGACTTATGAAGAAGAGTTTAGTGTTGATTCATCTATCGCTTGGTCTCCAGACAACCTAATGTTATGTTATATAAAATATAATGAGGATGAAGTCCAAACTTATTCTTTGCCAATATATGGAGGTATTTGTGAAAAAACAGAATTCCAACTTTACCCTTCTCAATATCAATATAAATATCCTAAATCAGGAACAAATAACGCAAAAGTATCAGTTCATTGTTATAATATCGAAACTCGAAAAACTATGTCAATCGGAATTGATATGAGTAGAGTTGAATATATTCCTATGATTTCATATACTAATGATCCTAATAAGTTAGTGATAGCTACTCTAAATAGAAATCAAAATAAATTTGAATTATTATTGGCGAATCCTAAAACAACTATAGTTAAGTCATTATATAAAGATGAAACTAACGCATGGATAGATCAGATATGCTATACTAATATAAAATTATATGATGATTATTTTGTTGTAAGTTCAGCTCGTTCAGGTTTTAATCATTTATATAAATATTCATATTTAGGTGTTGAGTTAGAACAAATTACCAATGGGAATTATGATGTATTAAATTATTATGGTAATGATAAAAAAGGAGTTCATTATTTTTTATCGACTAAAAGTGGAGCAATAAATCGCGTGGTCTCAAAAATTGATAAAAAAGGTAATATTGTAGATGTGTCAAAATCAGACGGTTGTGCTTCAGCTATATTTTCGCCATTGATGAATTATTATGTATTGAATTATAGCAATTCAAGCCAACCGCCTATATATGCCTTGTATAATTCGATGAATAAAGAGATTAGAATTTTGGAGTCAAATAAAGATATATTGTCAAAATATTCAATGATGCCAAAACGTGAGTTCTTTACAATTACACATAGAGATATTGATTTGAATGCTTATATTATTAAACCGATAGACTTTAACGAAAACAAGAAATATCCATTAATCATGACTCATTATAACGGTCCCTCATCGCAAACTGTTCTTAATAAATGGTCTGTTGATTGGGAAAATTATTTTGCTATGCAGGGCTATATAGTAGTTTGTGTAGATGGTCGAGGAACAGGAGGTAGAGGTCAGAGTTTTCAAAATGTTGTATATAAGAATTTAGGCTATTATGAAACGCTTGATTTAATTGCTGCTGCAAATTATATGTCAACAAAACAATATGTGGATTCAAATCGCATTGGTATCTATGGTTGGAGCTATGGAGGATACGAAACTTTAATGGCAATATCACAAAATGAAAATCCTTACAGTGCAGCTGTAGCTATTGCTCCGGTTACTGATTGGCGTTTTTATGACACAGCCTATACTGAACGTTTTATGTTAACACCACAAGAAAATGAAGATGGTTATATTAATTCATCTACATTAAACTTGGTAAACAATGTTAAGTGTCCGTTGTTAATAATGTCGGGAACATCTGATGATAATGTTCATATATCAAATACAATGGAATATGCTTCTTCATTGGTTGAAGCAGGAAAATATTGTGATTTATTTTTATTCCCAAATATGAATCATTCTATTAATGAATGTGGAGCAAGAGCTGTTGTTTATACTAAAATGTTAAACTATTTTGATAAAAATCTTGGGAAACGATGAAAATATGATATGAAAAACGAGAGGAGAATAGCAAATACAGAAGGGATATATAGCTTATGGCTTAATTGGGCTATCTCTATTGGGGCACTTGTTGCTGTGCCAATTCTCTCGTTATATATGTCTAATTTTTGGTTGCCATTATCGACTTTATTGATTGAATCGCTGTTGTATTTTGTAATTAGATTTAATTCTATATCAAAAGTGCCGACATGTATGCGATTACCTTATTTAGCAATGCTTACATTGTTTTGGTCATCATTAATGATGTCGATAATTAATATAATGTTTTTGCAGCCTGATATTGCTAAAATATTTTGGAATAATCAACAAAATAATGTGATTCTATACATCGCTATATTGATAATTTCTCCAATTATGGTAATTGTAGCGATGTATAATCTGCGATTAGGAAATAATTCGTCAATTTGTGTTGATTGTCAAGCTCATAATGGAGTAGTGTCTGAACGTGGTTTTTTGGGTAGTTTATATAGTCAAGAAGGTTATTATTTGACTAAATTATTTTTAATATTTGGATTTATATTATCCATTATATCGTGGCTTTATTATATAATTTTTTATATCAACACTAACATTAATGATATTGATAGATTTGTGTTTGTTTGGTTGTTTGTAATATTCTATGTTGTATCATTGATATATTTAATATTAAGATATTTCACATTATGGCTTTATTATTGCCAAACTATTGATGGACAGTCTTTGCGATACAATAGTTCTTCTTACATTAGATTTATTATAATGTGTGGAGATTATATTTTTCTTAACACACCAGATGCCAATAAAGATGATATTACAATTGATGATAATAGAATTGATACGCCTGCGAGATTGTATATACAATATAAGGAACAAATAACAAATCAAGATGCTTCGATGTATTTTAATGAGATGTCGGGCATATCTAATGCTGATATTCGGTTCTTATATGAAAATACAAATTTTAATACAGAGTGTAATATTTTTCATTATGCGTATATTGTTGATGATTTTGAGGTAATAAATCAATCACGATTGGTGGGAGATTGGTACACATTACCTCAAATTAAAAAGTTAGTATCGGAGAATCGGTTATCTATAAAATTCGTATCAGAGTTAGAAAGATTATATAAAGTTGTAATTTCGTGGAAGAGCTACGATAAGAGGGGATATCGCTTATATAATATAAAAAACTACAAGCCTACCTTTAGATTATGTGATTTTAAGAATTGGAATGTAGATTTTAACGATATATCATGGCTATTTGTATCCTCAAATAATGAAGATAGATTGTTTTTTAGGATAAGAAAATTTTGGAATAAATATATTTGTGGCGTTTGTATCATAAAATGACAAAGACGAATTTGGTTGTTATATTAGGTCCGACAGCATCGGGAAAAACTACTCGAGCAGTTGATGTTGCAAAGCATTTTAATGGTGAAATAATTAGTGCTGATTCTCGACAAATTTATCGAGGAATGGACATCGGGACTGGAAAAGATTTGAAGGAATATGGCTCAATTAAACATCATTTAATTGATATATGTGATGCAGGTTACAAATATAATTTATATGAATATCTAAGAGACTTTAATGTAGCATACAAGCAAGTCTTAAATAATAAGCATTTACCTATATTGTGTGGAGGTACAGGACTTTATATTGAATCGGTATTAAATGGATTGGAATTGCCAAACGTTCCTGAAAATTCAGAGTTAAGAGCCTTTCTTGCAGATAAAACGTTAGAAGAATTAACGTCTATCTTAGCATCAATGAAAACATTGCATAACACAACCGATGTAGATAGTGTTAAAAGGGCAATCAGAGCAATAGAGATTCAATCATATTATGCTCAATATCCCGAAAAATTAATTAATACTACTCCAAAACCGATTGATAATGTTGTAATTATTGGGATTGATATTGATAGAGAAAATCGGCGCGACCGTATTACTCAGAGATTGCATACTCGTATAGATGAGGGTATGGTAGAAGAAGTTAAACAACTGCTTGATTCAGGAATTACCCCAGATGACCTAATATATTATGGATTAGAATATAAATATTTAACTAAGTATATAATAGGTGAACTAAATTTCGAACAGATGGTTTCTCAATTAGAAATTGCAATTCATCAGTTTGCAAAACGTCAAATGACATGGTTTCGAGGAATGGAGAAACGTAGAGGATTTAAGATTAATTGGCTCCCATGGGATATTGATTCGACTTCATTTATTAATAATGTATCAAGTCTGTTACGAAACTAATATGAAGCATAAAAGTGATATTAAAATAAGCAATATATTATTAATTATTATATTGTTTATACCATTATTAATGAGTGCTAACATAAAACGGCAATATTATAGAAATCTGTTGTTACCTAAAGACAGTCTTTTTATAAAAGCTCAAGGTGACACTCTTAAGTCATTAGTATTAGAAGCAAGAATATCCCTTACAAAGAACAAAGAAAGAAGTGGTTTCTCCGAATCTAACTGGAAGTTGCTTTGGAATTATACATCTGAAAACAATTATAACTATGTAGAGCTAAAATGGCTAAATACAAACTATGGAGATATTTTAGATCAACGTCAATTACATGTTAATGTAGGCAAAATAGTAAATGGCAATGATATATTAATTAAAACAGTTGAATTAGAAAAAGGTGTAAATTTATATAGAGGAGATAATACAGTATTGTTAGAGGTTGCTAATAATAAGTACAATATTTTTGTGGGTGAAGAATATTTGCAATATATTGGTACTTTTACAATAGAAACTCCATTAAATGGAATGTGTGGATTATGGTCATCTGTACAGTCTAAAATTTCTAATTTTATAATTAAATCAACTAATGATATAAATAAGAAATTAATAACATCTTATACTGAACAAAAATTAATCGAAAAGTATAAAACGCCTTTAGATACTAATGAAGGCTTTTGGAGCTATTTAGACAGAGATAATGATCCTCAGTTTGCTCGTTTAGGAGGTCGTTACCGTTTTGCATTAGTGGAAAATAATGGAGGCTATTTAATTATTTATATTTCCGGAGCACAAACCAATTTGAATAATTGGAGCCAAGGAATGATAAAAGGGAGATTGGTCCCGACAATTTTTGAGAATCATTATGATTTAGTGTGGTATGACTCAATGTTTGATGTTATCAATACTGATGCACATGCATCAATAGAAAACTCAATACTGACATTGGAATTTCCATTATATAAAACAAAAATCAGGTTTTATAAAGAAAACTAATGTAACAAAAAATCCCGGATTTCTCCGGGATTTTTTGTTAAGTAAATTGATTAATTTTATTTAATAAATTTAATTGTTTTGGTATCTGCTCCGGTTGTTACTTGTGCAATATATACTCCATTAGTTAAGTTTGCGACAGATATAATTGCATTTGCAGATGATGGCATTTCATTTAACACTAACGTCCCTGATGCGTTATAAATAGTTACTGATGAAATTATGTTAGAAGCACTAATATTCAATACCTCACCATTGCAAGCAATCTTTATCGAATTATCTTTTGAAATTGGTTCAATACCAACATTAGGAAGCTTTATATCATCAATTTTAGCAGTTTGAATAGCGTCATTCCATTGACTAAATTCAAGATTGTTGAAATTAATTGCTCCATTCCATGCTTGATATGGAGTTTCTTCGTCGTCAATATCAGTCCATTCATGTCTCAAGAAGAAACTATCAAAACGCCATGTTGAGATTGTTGTAGCTTCTCCTGTGAAATGTGTAAATGGCTCGTTCTTAATATCCCATTTAACAAGATTCCAACCACGGAAATCAATTGTTGTTTGAGGATCTTGATATTTAAGTTCTGAATTGTTGATACGCAACATTGCTGAAACTGCGTTATTAGAACCATCACCATATAACCAGAATGTTAGAATGCCATCTGAGATATTGCGGTTAGCATTAACTCCTGATTGAGTTGGTGTATATTCGCGAATTTGCCATACTTCATTTGCAAAATATTCATCAAAAGAGTAAGTCATCAATGCCGAACCTGCTGTATTTTTGTTAGGAGCAAGGGAGCTTGTAGTTGTAGAGTTCCCTTCGTCGGTAAGACCTGATGTTGAACCAGAACCGTTAGGAGCCCAGAAACCATCAGCACTTGTTAATGGGAATAATACAGTTGAAGATGTTTTTGTGCGATATTCTGAAAGGAAACGGAAATTGAATTCTTCAGTTTCATTGCCAGAAATATCGGGTAATCCAGCTTTTACAGATACTAAGAAACATTTATCTGCAGGAATAGTATCATTAGTGTAGAAGTGAACAACTGATTTTCCAAATACTACAGCATGAGTAGCAGTCCCTTCATAAATTTTACCATCGCTATCTTTTACAGTGATGTAATCAGAATGTTTATCTGAGTTCCAAATGATTTCTTCGTCATATTCAATGCGGATAGGAGGCATAATCGCGAATTCAGCAGTTTCATCAGCTGCAGGATATGTTGTTACAACTTGGGGAGCAGTTACATCGGGTTCTGCAATAGTGATTGAAAGCACGTAGTTACCACCTTCTTCGCCATCACCATCACCATCAAAGAATTGGTTAGTTTGTGAATTTTTTGCAATAGATCCATCGATAGTGATATCATAAGTCCACATTGGATCAAGTTTTGAGATGTCAAGATTCAGTGTATAATCATTTACCCATGCAAAAGTAATTTCGCCTCCATTGTTAATTGAAATAGCTTTTTCTACTGATTCTTTATCCATGTTACGAGAGAATGTGATTGTAACAGGATAAATAGGTGATACATTTGTTGGATCTTCAACAGAAATAGCATCAACTTTAGCTGGAGATGTACTTGTCAATTCAACATGTTGAACAGTGACGAAATCATTTGTCGCTCCTTGACCACCATCTTTTATTGTAATTTGGACAGTTTTTGATTCAAATCCATCAAGTTCAAATGTCACATCATAGGTTTTCCCTGCTTCTAATCCTTCAAAGAAATAGAACCCGTTGTGGATCAAATTCTCATTTTTTGTGTAAATATTAAACACAGATTCCCAAGTGTCTGTTGTGTATGTTTTGCCATCAACAGAAACTTTCACACCATTAATAGGAGTGTTATTTTCAGAATTACTAATAATACCTGCAAGGAATGTTTGAGAAGGAACATTCAATCCACGATATTTAAGAATTGATTGAAAACCGGCAAGTGCTTCAAGACGTTTGTATTCTTTGTTGATATTTAGTTGTTGTTGTGCAGCAATAGTATGATAAGCTCCTTCACTCAACAAAGATGCCATGTTTGAACGGCGGTTTACAGATAGATAAGGATATTGATTAGCATGTGTTGTTTCTCCTCGCAAATAGAAACAACGGTCATACCAGTTGCCTCTTGTTCCTGTACAAGCAAAGTTCATCATCATATCGGTGAGGTTCGGACAAAGGATATCACCAAATGCTTTACCGCCATTAGGAGTCTTTTCAACTTCAACACCATTTTTCATCCAGCCTCCAAAAAGTGTAACTGTTGTATTATTTTCGGCAGCCGCGTCAGAGTGTATTGAGTAATAGAAATCGGCACCCTAAGCATTTGCCATATCAGAGCGTTCTTCAAGTCCAACTTCTGTAACTTCATCTTCGCGACAAAGCATAAGATTGTCAGCCGGCATATCGGTATATGTCAAAAGGTATTCTTTCATTGTTTGAGCAATTACAAATACTTTTTCAGCTTCAGAATAGCCCCAAAGTCCGCGATTTTCTCTCATTGAATGACCAGGGTCAAGGAATAATTTGAAATCGTCCCAGCCGGTTATTTCTTTTGCAGGTGTTTCTGAACTTTCTTGAGCAAACGAAGGCATTGCCATTAAGCATATTGCAGCTATTACTGCACTTTTCTTAATTATATTCATTTTTTTCATGGCAGTAATTAGTATTTGAGGTTAATAACATAAATTGACGCATCTATTGCATTCTCAAAAGCAATTTTTTTACCGTCAGGAGATACCGATGGTGTCAAAGGAATTAAGTCGGAATTACCTGTGAGAAGATATTTTACACCATTGTTAATATTAATTGAATATATATCAGACGATGTAAAATTAGAACCATTATCAGTTACTAATGTATAAATTAACGATTGATTATCAGCTAACCATTGTGGGTTAGAGCCTTTACCGATGCTTTTAAGATTTTCTCCGTAATTATCGCAAATCCACATGCCATGCCCTGGAATTTGGAAAGCAACTTTTGTACCATCGGGCGACAATGCAGGATTTATAATCATTTTTCCTGAAAATTCTTTCAACGAAGCAATTTTTGATGTAGCTTTTGCAGGTTCTGCAACCATCAACTCATATACCCCTGATGTTTCAAGTGATGGAGTAGCTTTGATTGATTTCCAAGTTGGAGTACCTTCAATGTTGCGACTTTTCTTGATTAATGTTTGAGCTTTGCCAGTTTCAACATTCCAAGTTTTTACTTCGTGTAATACTCGGTTGGACTCGATTATATTTGTGCGACCAAGTATTTGAGTGCCATCTACACTCCATTTCATCTTGTAGCCGGCTCCTGATTCAGTTGTAATAGATTTTAAGTTACTACCATCGGCATTTGCAACTAAAATACCTGTGTAATTGTCGGTTGTAACAGCGATTTGAGATCCATCAGGAGACCAAACTGGAGCCATCAAGCCTATTGAATACTCAATGAGTTTTTGAGGCTCACTTGCAGAGCGTGGCTGAGCTAACAGACTCGCACCACATAAGCAAAGTGAAATTGCTAATACAAAATTTCGTTTCATACGAGTAATTAGTGAATTTAAGGTTAAATAATAAATATGATTTAATCACATTCAAAGTTATTAACTTTTTATGTGATTACAAAAATTATGAGTATTTTTTGAAAACAAAGATATTTATAGCACCATTTTTTATATTAATGTTATTTCGCTCGGATTATTTGAAAATTAATGAGTATTGTGATAATAATTCATGAAATTGTTTATTTTCACGAATTGGTGCTATATTTATGTTAGTATCTGAATTTAATGTCCAGTCGTAATAATTGGCATAACCTTTTTGGAGTGACACTTTCATACATTCGATTGCTTTATCAATATTTCCTAATTGAGAATATAAACATGCGGCATAATAATAAACAATGCCATCATTGTCTGTTGTTGTGGAAAGAATGTTTTCTATCCAATTTTTTGCTATGTTATTTCTTTTGAGGGCAAGTAACGCAAACCCTTTTAGTGATTTCACATCATTAGGATTGTTATCCATATCAATTATACGCTCATATATAGTGTTAGCGTTTTCCTCTTGTTTAAGATGTTTTTCGATAATATTAGCACGCAACATATAATAATATGGATTATTTGCTTCGTTAAGCGTTGCTTCACCAAATAAAATCACAGCTTGTTCATAGTCTCCTAAATCAGTTAAACAAAGCCCTTTGATTGAAATAGCTTCGGTTAAGTTTGGATTTTTGGTTAATGCTATATTGCAACACTCTAAGCCTTCTTTTGCTTGACCAAGTGCACGTAATATTTTAGCTTTGATAACATAGTATTCACTATTTTCTGATGTTGCATTGATTGCGTAGTTTATATCATATATAGCTTCGTCATATTTACCAAGACAATATTGACATTCGGCTAATTCTCGATGTATGCCATGATAGTTATATAAGTTTTCATTTATAATCTTTTTGAAATCAGCCATTGCAGCAACATAATTATAGTGTGCTTTAGCAATAGTGCCACGAATATAATAATACATTCCAACTTTTGGAGCTTGGCGTATTGCATTGCTTAAGCCGGTCATGACAGCATTATAATCAGTATTACCCATATCAACAAGTTCTTGTAATGCTTTAGTGGTTTCCTTGCCAGTACTTAATGCGAGAATTAAATCGTCAACTGCTCCAGTGTTATTCCCCATTAATTTCCTAACTGATGCACGACGCAAATAAACCGTTGCCTCGGTTGGAGCCAATGCTACTGCATTGTCGGCATATTCATTAGCAAGACCTAAATTTTTCTCATTGACAGCAATACGAGACAGTCCAATTAAAGCTTCAATGCTACGATTATTTAAGCGAAGCATTCGTTGATAATCCGCTTTTGCTTCATCATATTTCATAAGCAAGTATTCTGCATTTGCTTTTCGATATATAACAGAATAGGAATTTGGCTCAATTTGTAACGCATTATTTAAGTCATTTAATGCTTTTTCATAGTTTTCAGTTACTTCATATATACTTGCACGTAAACAAAGTGATTGGTACTTTAGATCAATTTCGGTTGTTGGTACATATTTTAGTGCATTATTTATGTCGGTTAATGCTTTTGCATATTGGTTATGATTATAGTATTCATTTGCACGTTTAAAATATGTTTCATAATCTTGTGGGTCTTCATCAAGCTGTTGTTGATAAACTTTCATCATCGCTTTGGTGATAGGATTATCAAGACCATCTTGAGCATTTAATTGATAAACGCTGATAAACAAGATAAAAATCAATATTTGATATTTTGAAAAATATTTTAATGTATTCATTGGGCTATTTATTTACTTGATTAATGATATGACATGTATTACATGCTACTAATGCTGCAGTTTCAGTGCGTAGCCTGTTGTCTCCCAGACTTATGGGTTTATAACCATTATCGAGAGCAAGATTTATCTCTTCATGCGAAAAGTCGCCTTCAGGACCAATTAATATAATTGTATTTTTATTGGCAGTGTATTCGTTACTGAATAATAATCTTGGGATTGATTGGTCGCAATAGGCTATAAATTTTTGTTGTGCATCACATTCGCAAATGAAGTTTTTTATTGGAGTCATTGGCTCAATTATAGGCAAAACAGTTTTTAATGATTGCTTCATTGCTGCAATTGCAATCTTTTCTAATCTTTCAATCTTGATTTCTTTCCGTTCTGAATAGCGACAAAGTAGTGGAACTATTCGATTTACACCTATTTCAGTCAATTTTTCCACCAACCATTCCATGCGATCGAGAAGTTTTGTGGGTGCAACTGCGATTGTGATATTATTTTCCCATGACAATGGGATATATTGTTTGCTTAGGATTTCAACACATGTGCGTTTTTGATGAGCGTCAAGTATTTTACACTCATAGCGATAACCTTTTCCATCGATTACTCCTATTATATCTCCCGACTTCATGCGTAAAACTCTCACACAATGTTGTGAGTCGCTCTCGGGTAGAATTGGCACATTTTCTATGTTGGGAGCATAGAATTGTATCATTTTGAAAGTTTTTTTTGTTTAATTATTTTGTTGATTTCAGCGGCTTTCTCATATTCTTCCAAGTCAATATGCTTATTTAGCATTTTTTCTAATTCTTCAATTGCTAAATTTTCCAATTTGATTTCTTTTTTAGAAGTGTTTTTTTTATCTAATGAATATGAGTTTTCGCCTGTGGCTTCCAATATAAATCCTGCTTTATCAATTATTTCAGGGGTAGTATATATAGGAGTTTTTGTTCTAATTGCAATAGCAATTGCATCAGAAGTTCGAGAATCAATTACAATTTGCCTATTACCATCATCAAAAGTAAGCTCTGAGAAAAATATACCATCTTCAAATTTATATATAAAGACTTCCGTTAATTTAATCCCAAAAGCATTGGATATACTAACAATTAAATCGTGAGTGATAGGGCGTGGCATATTTATATGCTCCATTTTAAGTGCAATTGATTGAGCTTCTGTAGCTCCAATTACAATGGGAATATGATATTGCCCATCTTCTTCTGCGAGAATCAAGGCATAGGCACCTGTTTGTATTTGACTATACGAAATGCCAACTATTTTTAATTTGACCTTATTCTCCATAATTATTATTTGATATTTTGTCCGGTTATAATGCCACTACCATAGCACAAATTCTTATTTTTGTCATATATGACAGCAAATTGTCCCGGAGCAATGCCCTGAACTTTTTCTTCTGATTCAATTAAATATTCCATATTGCCTAAATGTGTTAAGCGAGCCGGTAAGAAATTGGGCATGTGGCGATTTTTGAACGTTATTTCGACACTATTGCAATTCCCTTCCCATGGATTACCCGAAATAAAGTGCATTTCATCAAGATGAAGAATTTTGCCATATTGTTTTTCTGTGTCATATCCGTTGCTCACATAAATCACATTGTCGTGAATGTTCTTTTTTACTACATACCAGGGCCCTCCACTTAGACCAAGACCTTTACGCTGTCCTATGGTGTGAAACCAGAACCCTTTATGTTCGCCAATTTTTTTTCCGGTTTCGAGTTCAATTATAGGTCCCTTCTTTTCCCCTAAATGACGACGTATAAAATCATTGTAATTTATCTTACCAAGAAAACAAATACCTTGACTATCTTTGCGATAAGCATTGGGCATTTGTGTTTTAATTGCAATTTCTCTAACATCGGCTTTAGGCATACTGCCAATTGGGAACATTAGATGGCAAAGTTGCTCGTAATCTATGCGTGCCAAAAAGTCAGTTTGATCTTTCACCGGGTCAACAGCGGTAGATAAATATGTTTTATCCCCAATTATAGAGGTCGTCGCGTAATGACCAGTAGCAGTTTTGTCAAATTTATGTCCCCATCGTTGCTCAAAATAACCAAACTTAATCATTTTATTGCACATAATATCAGGATTTGGGGTAAGGCCTTGTCGAACCGTACGCAGTGCATATTCCATTACGTTTTCCCAATATTCTTCATGTAATGAAACTACATCAAAAGGTAAATTATATTTGCGTGCGATATAGCTACACATTTCAATATCTTCTTCTGCAGCACAATCACCTTCGTCAGTATCTAAACCAATGCGTATATAGAATAGGTGGAGGTCATGACCTTCTTCAAGTAGTTTATGTACACTAACGGCACTATCTACACCTCCAGATATTAACGCTGCTACTTTCATCTATATTAAAAATTTATGTTTCCAATAACGTTTAATATGCCATCAACATTTAAGTTTTTAGCAATAATTTTATGGTTGTCATCAAGTTGATATATTGCAGGAGTTGTTCGCAAATCAAATAGGTCATATATATCTGGGCATGCACCCACAACCCAATTTTGAGGATAGTTTGATGCTTCTGCAATCCATTCTTCATCAGGATCTCCCGGGTGAATACTGACTATTTTTATTACACCTCTGTCGATCAATATATTCATATTAATATCAGTCGCAAGTCTCACTTTAGCTAATCGACAGTCGGTACAATTGATGTCGTTAAAAAATAATAGTATAGCCGGAGCTGTGATTGAGTCAAATTGAAGCTCTTTGCCAATGGGTGTAGTAATTTTGAAATTTGGTGTGATTGAGCTAACCATGGAATTAGTTAACACCGTTTCGTGGTGTTTATATCTTGCTTTTTCAGCTTTAGATAATTTTTTAGTATTGCTTACTGCTTTTGCAAATTGCAAGTACAATTCATCACTCCAAAATATAGCACTATCACCATAAAGTGTTTCTTCGGCGATTTGGGCAAGAACCAGCATATTTTTTGGCTTATTTTGAACTTCTTTAATGAGTTTGTTGATAGATAAAAGCGTAGTGTCCTTTGACGCAAATTGCATATATGTGATGTAATCATGGAATGCTTTTGTCATTTTTGCACGTGATGAAAATGCAGAATTTAGATTGCATTTATCCCAAAAATGTTCTACCACATAATTAGCTCGTTGCGTAAGACTTGTTAAGTTTTCTGGTGCTTGAGGATATTGAAAAAATGTATCTTCAGCAAAGACTATTAGTGAAGATAATATAAAAATCAATAGTGATATTATAGTTTTTTTCATTTTGAAAGTTTGGCATATTGTTTGCACTACAAAGATAGTATAAAGAATTGAATATCATGAATTGAAAATATAGTTTTTAGCTACACTATGTATAAAATAAACAAAGTTTAATCTAAAATTAAAACCTTTTAAGTAATCTTTTTTGTTTCTAATTTAATTAAAACATTAGTCTTATGAATTTCAACAATCTTACAATTAAGTCTCAAGAGGCTATTCAAAAAGCAGTAGAATACACTCGTGAGGCATCAAATCAAGCCATTGAGCCGGTTCATCTTCTTAAAGCAGTTGTGCATGTAGGAGATTCGTTAGTCAATTTCATTTTTCAAAAAATAGGTGCAAATACACATCAATTATCATCATTAATAGATCGTGAAATCGCTTCATTGCCGAGAGTATCGGGGGGAGAGCCGTATCTTAGTCGTGAATCAAATGAAGTGTTACAAAAAGCTCTTGATATAGCAAAGAAAAACGGAGATGAATACATTACTCTTGAAACTTTGTTGTTATCGCTGTTCAAAGTGAAGAGTTCAGCAACAACAATTCTAAAAGATTTAGGACTAACAGAAAAAGAGTTAGAAGCTGCTATCAATGAACTTCGTAAAGGGAAAAAGGCTACAGGTCAAAGTGCTGAAGATACATATAACGCACTTAATAAATATGCTATAAATCTAAATGAGCGAGCGAGAGTAGGCAAACTTGACCCTGTAATTGGACGCGATGATGAGATACGTCGTGTATTACAAATTCTAAGTCGCCGTACTAAAAATAATCCTATGCTTATAGGTGAACCCGGGACAGGAAAAACAGCTATTGCAGAGGGGTTGGCTCAACGTATTGTGCGTGGTGATGTGCCTGAAAATCTTAAGTCAAAACAAATTTTCTCTCTTGATATGGGGGCACTTGTTGCCGGTGCAAAATATAAAGGTGAATTTGAAGAACGATTAAAATCAGTTGTAAATGAAGTTATTCAAAGTGATGGCGATATAATTTTATTTATTGATGAAATTCATACACTTGTAGGAGCCGGAAAAGGAGAGGGAGCTATGGACGCTGCTAACATTCTAAAGCCTGCTCTTGCTCGAGGTGAGTTGCGTAGCATTGGAGCAACTACACTTGATGAATTTCAAAAATATTTCGAGAAAGATAAGGCACTCGAACGTCGTTTCCAAAAGGTTATGATTGAAGAACCCGATGAATTGAGTGCGATTGCAATTCTTCGAGGGCTAAAAGAAAGATATGAAAATCATCATAAAGTTCGTATTCTTGATGAAGCGATAATTGCGGCAGTTCAGCTATCAGAGCGATATATTACCGACCGTTTTCTACCTGATAAGGCTATTGACCTTATTGATGAAGCAGCATCTAAACTACGTCTTGAAATAGACTCAGTGCCTCAAGAACTCGATGAAATCACTCGTATGATTGCCCAAAAAGAGATTGAACGAGAAGCTATCAAACGAGAAGGGGACTCGGCAAAAGTAAAAGAGCTTGAAAAGGATATTGCCCAATTACGAGAAGAAGAAAATGAATATACTGCTCGGTGGAAGGCTGAAAAAGACCTTATAAATCGCATTCAACAAAATAAAATTGACATCGAACAATTAAATTTTGAAGCTGAACGAGCCGAACGAGATGGGGATTATGCTAAAGTTGCTGAAATCCGATATTCAAAGATTCAACAAAAAGTTGAAGAAAATAAGGCTATTGAAGTTCAACTTAGAGATATGCAAGGTGATGATGCTTTAATAAAAGAAGAAGTAGATGCCGAAGATATTGCTGATGTAGTGTCTCGTTGGACCGGGATTCCAGTGCGTAAAATGGTGCAAAGTGAAAAAGATAAACTATTGCATTTAGAGGAGGAATTGCATCATAGAGTGGTTGGTCAAGATGAAGCTATATCAGCTGTTGCCGATGCTGTGCGTCGCAGTCGTGCCGGATTAAATGACCCTCGTCGTCCTATCGGTTCTTTTATTTTCTTAGGTACCACCGGAGTAGGGAAGACTGAGCTTGCAAAAGCTCTTGCTGAATATCTTTTTGACGATGAAAATATGATGACTCGCATTGATATGAGTGAATATCAAGAGAAACATACAGTGTCGCGTCTTGTTGGTGCACCTCCGGGATATGTAGGTTATGATGAAGGAGGACAATTAACCGAAGCTGTTCGACGCAAACCATATTCGGTTGTGCTTTTTGATGAAATTGAGAAAGCACACCCTGATGTGTTCAATGTATTGTTGCAAGTGCTTGATGATGGTAGATTGACTGATAATAAAGGTCGATTGGTAAACTTCAAAAACACTATTATCATCATGACCTCAAATATGGGATCATCGTTCATTCGTGAAAACTTTGCGAAAATAACTGAAAATAATCGTGAAGAAACAATTGAGAATACTAAAAATTCAGTACTTGAAATGTTGAAACAAACTATCCGTCCTGAATTTATTAATCGCATTGATGAGATCATAATGTTTACACCTCTTAATGAAAAAGAGATTGAGCAAATAGTGTCATTGCAAGTTAATGGAATAAAGCGTATGTTACAAGCAAACGGTATTACTCTTGAGGTAACTCCCGAAGCTCTTCATTATCTTGCAGTTGAAGGGTATGACCCGGAATTTGGGGCTCGCCCTGTAAAACGTGTGATACATCGATTGGTGCTTAATCAACTTTCAAAAGATATTCTTACACAAACTGTTGATAGAGAACGACCAATTATCATTGATCAACAAGGTAATACATTAGTATTTAGGAATTAATCTGCTTTGTGTTCGATTTATTGTGTAAATCTAATTTGGTAATTTATCAATATTGTGGCATAAAATAAATGATTGTGTGAATTGTTATTAATTTTAATAACCTAAATAGTCGATATTATGAAAAAGTTATTTTATTTATTATTTATTTTGCCGTTGGCATTATTATCGTGTAAAGATGATGATGAAATCCCTAATGTTGATTTTAAGGTTGAAATATCGGGGGGCAAGTTTGTCAATGACAAAATCTATGTGATGAAAGGAGATACATTGATAATTGAAAATGTAGAAATTGTGTCGCATGATAAAAATGCAGCGATGGGAGAGGTGTCTTATTTCTTGGACGGTCAATTTTTGTTTACAAATCCATTCTCGCCGTACAAGATTAAGATTCCTACCGATAAGTTGGTTTTAAGTGAACATCGTTTGCACTTTAATTGTCCGGTGTATGTTGAAGATTATCCTATCTTGACTGCATATTTTGATTATAAAGTTTTGTTAATGGAGCACTCCGATAGCATACCCAACCAACCCTCGCTACCTATAACAAGTGGTTATAGTATTGTAAGAGATTAAAATAGCCTAAAATAATAACGGCAATGCGATAGAGAACGCATTGCCGTTATTTGTGTTATCTCTGTACGATTATCCGTATATGATTTTCCCGTTTTCGTCCATATAGTCTTCAAGCCCTTTCTCGTATGCGTTCATTGCACGTAGGCTCATGCCCATGCTTGAGAAACCACCATCATGATAGAGGTTTTGCATTGTAACCTTTTTAGTGAGGTCAGAGAACATTACGATGCAATAGTCGGCACATTCATCGGCAGACGCATTTCCAAGAGGCGACATTCTATTGGCAAAGTCAAACAATTTATCCATACCTTTTACTCCAGACCCTGCTGTGGTCATTGTTGGCGATTGAGAAATGGTATTGACGCGCACATGGCTCTCACGTCCATATATATAACCAAAGCTACGAGCAATAGATTCCAATAGCGATTTAGCATCAGCCATGTCGTTATATCCAAAGAATGTGCGTTGTGCAGCTACATAACTTAGAGCAAGAATGCTACCATATTCATTTATAGCTTCAAGTTTCTTTGCTGCTTGAATCATTTTATGGAATGATATTGCTGAAATATCTAAAGTTTTATTCAACATATCATAATCCAAGTCATCGTATGTGCGTTTTTTACGTACATTTGGCGACATTCCTATTGAATGTAGAACAAAGTCGATTTTACCATCAAGTGCTTCCATTGATTTCTTAAAAACCATCTCAAGATCTTCAACGCTTGTTGCGTCGGCAGCAATAACTTCAGCTCCGAGTTTTTCACCAAGTTGATTCACGTCACCCATGCGTATTGCCATCGGCGTATTACTTAATGTGATGATCGCACCTTCTTCAACTGCTTTCTCTGCTACTTTCCATGCGATACTCATGTCGTTGAGGGCTCCGAAGATGATACCACGTTTCCCTTTTAATAAATTATAGCTCATAATTATTAAGTTTAATTTCAGGTGCAAAGTTAAGAATTTATTTTTATTAAATCAATTATTTTGTTCTAATTGCGAAATATAGTGGTCGAAATGTTGCATTTGTGCTACATGAAAGAAGTAAAATTATTGCTATAATTTGTAAACTTTTACAATTAACTAATAAAAAGAATAAAATAATTATTATCTTCGCACTATAAATGAAAAATTAATTACTAACAATTTATATATACCGAAAATGAAAAAAATTTTATTAGCAATTTTGTCGCTTGCTTTTGTTGCAGGTACAGTGAATGCAGCTAATCCCAAAAGAGAGTTTCGTGGAGCATGGATGCACACTATTAATCAAGGTCAATATGCTAAACAATCAACAGAAGAAAATAAAGCATATTTGCGTGAACAACTTAACATCTTGCAAAAAGCAGGTTGTAATGCTGTAATTTGGCAAGTTCGTCCATCGGCCGATGCACTTTATTATTCAAATTATGAGCCATGGAGCCGTTTCCTTTCTGGAAAAGCCGGTGTTGCTCCAATTCCTATGTGGGATCCTTTACAATTTATGATCGATGAATGTCATGCTCG